>ERZ773264.456-NODE-456-length-59038-cov-4.840090_pt1 | contig 59038 bp, 56 predicted proteins | sample MGYA00511910_ERZ773264 | MGnify/ENA primary metagenome ERZ773264 (study PRJEB29015, sample SAMEA2737739) | human gut metagenome | biome: human gut; feature: human-associated habitat; material: faeces | place: China | collected 2012 ...
CACCTGATACGGATACAGATCTTTGATCCGCTCTGCCCATACTTCATCCGGCTCACCCATGGATACCCATACATCAGTGTAGATCACATCTGCACCTTTGACTGCCTTCTCTACATTTTCTTCCAGAGTGATCTTGGCTCCGGTCTCTTTTGCGATCTCCTGGCACTGTGCTACCAGCTCTTCTGACGGCCAGTATTTCTTCGGCGCACATGCAGTAAAGTCCATACCCATCTTCGCGCAGCCTACCATCCAGGAATTTCCCATATTATAACGGGCATCACCCATGTATACTACTTTTACCTTCAAGGTTCCAAAATGCTCACGGATGGTCAGCATATCTGCCAGGATCTGTGTTGGATGAAACTCATTGGTCAAACCATTCCATACCGGAACTCCTGCATATTTTGCAAGTTCTTCTACAATATCCTGTCCATATCCACGGTACTCGATACCGTCAAACATTCTTCCGAGAACCCTTGCAGTATCAGGTATGCTCTCCTTTTTGCCTATCTGTGAACCGGACGGGTCAAGATATGTAACTCCCATACCCATATCATTTGCTGCAACTTCAAAAGAACATCGTGTGCGTGTGCTTGTCTTTTCAAATATAAGTGCGATATTTTTATCTGTATAGTTTTTAATTGATACTCCGTTTTTCTTTTTCGCCTTTAAATCAGCCGACAGATCAAGCATATACTGTATCTCTTCCGGTGTAAAGTCCTTTAAAGTAAGAAAATTGCGTCCTTTTAAATTGATAGCCATTGATATGTCCTCCATTTCTTTTTTATACTATGATGTAATAATACACATATAGAGTCTGCCAGTGACAGACTCCTACTTTTTAATATTAAAACAGGTACTTGCGAAATTCTCACAACATATAATCATTTTCGCAACAACCTAATTCTCTTTTGCAATCTCGGTTACTGATTTTGCAAGTCCCGCAAGCCCTTGTATCTCTGACGGAATGATTATCTTTGTTGCTTTTCCATCTGCTGCCTTTGCAAATGCATCAAGGCTCTTTAATTTGATAACATTGTCAGATGCAGCCGCATCGTTAAGCATCTTTATACCATCTGCGTTTGCCTGCTGAACCGCAAGTATAGCCTGAGCCTGACCTTCAGCTTCACGGATAGTTGCCTCTTTTTTGGCTTCGGCTCTAAGTATCGCAGCCTGCTTCTCAGCCTCCGCATCAAGGATTGCTGACTGTTTCTTTCCCTCTGCAACAAGGATTGCCGACTCTTTTTCTCCCTGTGAGCGAAGGATTGCTTCACGCTTTTCACGCTCTGCCTTCATCTGTTTTTCCATCGCATCCTGGATTGCTGCCGGCGGAATGATATTCTTAAGCTCGACTCTGTTTACCTTTATTCCCCATGGATCTGTCGCCGTGTCAAGTGATGAACGCATTTTTGCATTTATAATCTCTCTTGATGTAAGTGTTTCATCAAGTTCAAGCTCACCGATAACATTTCTAAGCGTTGTAGCTGTGAGATTTTCGATAGCCATTATCGGATTTTCAACACCGTATGTATAAAGTTTAGGATCAGTTATCTGATAAAAGATAACAGTGTCTATTCTCATTGTTACATTGTCTTTTGTAATAACCGGCTGTGGTGGAAAATCTGCAACCTGCTCTTTTAAATCTACTTTTCTTGCAACTCTGTCTATAAAAGGGATTTTAAAGTGGATTCCAACTCCCCATGTCCCCTGATATCCTCCAAGTCTCTCAATAACATACGCCCTTGCCTGTGGTACTACATTTATACATGACAAAAGTATAATTACAATCAATATTACTAAAGCTGCTAAAAATGGCATTTTCATATCTCCTTTCTACTAATTCTGCTTTTCTACAAGCAATTTAACTCCATTTACCTCTTTTACTTTGACTTTTGAACCCTCAGGAATGATTTCATTGTCATTAACACTCCTCGCTGTCCACTCAAGCCCTCTTACAACAACCGCACCTTTCTGGTTAAAGTTGTCAATCTCCTCTGTAACCTTTGCTTCTTCACCGATAATACTGTTTATATTTGTCTTTGTCCTGCTGTTATTTAGGTATTTTTCTGCAATAGGTCTTGTAAAACAGAACAATACCACCGATACGGTCAAAAACAATGCAAACTGCACGATGAGCGGAGCATGAAAAAGTGCTGCAACAACCGCTGCTAATGCTCCTGCCGCAAACCATATGGTCGTAAGCCCCATAGTGATTATCTCAATGACAAGCAGTATCGCCATGGCAATAAGCCAATACATCGGTTCCATATTTTCCTCCTCTCCTATACCATAATCTCTCAGTATCTTTTCAAAACGAATTATTTTGGCTGGATTTCCGAGAGTATATGATTTGTACGATTTTATCGCATTTATTCACTGAATATAGCTCAAACAACTGTATTTGTCAACTAAATGATACTTTCGTTTCTCTATTCAACTATTATTCACAACCTCAAATAAACTAAATAACAGACTATTTTCGTTTCTGTCTCGCCATCTCATACATTATTATGGCAGCTGATACTGCTGCGTTAAGCGACTCCAATTTTCCCTCCATAGGAATCCTGATACGCTTTGATGCTTTTTCAAACACTGCATCAGATACACCGTTTGCTTCATTGCCTATTATAAAGGCGGAACCCTTTGTGTAATCAACACAGTCATATACCTCACTGCCCTCCATTGCCGTTGCATACACATCATATCCGGATTTTTTAATCTCTTCTATAATATCTATAAGCGACTCAACATAACAGAACTTAACCCTGAATATTGCTCCCATCGTTGAACGCACCACTTTAGGATTAAAAAGGTCAACGCTCTCCTTACTCATTATAACACCGGACATTCCAGCCCCCTCCGATGTTCTTATTATAGTACCTAGATTGCCGGGGTCTCTTAAATCATCCAAAAGCACCCACGCTTTTCTCTCATCCGACAGAATTTCTTTAACATCGTACTCAGGCATATTGACTGTAGCAAGAACTCCCTGAGGTGTAACCGTATCGGAAATCTGTTTAAAAACATTATCGGCAACAACCTCATACGGTATTCTTTCAAGCTTATCACCAAGTCTCTGTGCTGTCCTGTCAAAAGCAGACTCCGAAACATATAATTTATCGAGCTTATCAAAATTGATTGCCTCAAGAACCATCTTAATCCCCTCTGCAACAAATTTCTTAGTCTTTCTTCGCTCCCTCGCCTGCTTCTGAAGTTTTATAAGTTCTTTAATCTGTCCGTTAGACTCGCTTGTGATTATTAAATCCTTTGATTTCAAACCAAATCTCCTCTTTAAAACAATATATATACATAAATGTATGCAAATCTCAAACATATATAATGCGTGGTTGCATACAATTATTTTTGTAGCAAAATTTATTTTAACATTAGCATACCGGCATTATTATTCTGTCGTAATATTTGCTTGGATTGTGCAGCTATAACAAATAATGTTAGCCGGCATTTTTGTCACCGTCAGTACTCAGTCAGCGTCTTTTGCTGACTTTATGTACTGCTACGAGTGACAACATAGCGAAAGCGTGCCGGCGGTATTATTCTGTTATAGCTGCACAATCAACTCAACCTACATAAAACTTACTCCTCGCTCATCTTCGCAAGTCTTGCCGTCTGGTCTGCCGCAATGATATTTTCAAGAAGCTCATTTATATCACCGTCAAGTATCTCTCCAAGTCTGTGGCTTGTGTACTTTATTCTGTGGTCTGTAACCCTGCCCTGTGGGAAGTTGTATGTTCTTATCTTCTCTGAACGATCACCTGTTCCTACCTGACTTCTTCTCTCTGCCGCCTGCTCGCTGTTTGCCTTTTCCTGCTCCATGTCATAAATTCTTGAACGGAGAACTTTCATGGCTTTATCTTTATTTTTAAGCTGTGATTTCTCATCCTGACAGGTTACGACTATTCCCGTAGGGATATGTGTGATTCGTACTGCCGAGTCTGTTGTATTTACACACTGACCGCCGTTTCCTGATGCTCTGTACACATCAATCTTACAGTCATTAGGGTCTACATGAACATCAACTTCCTCAACTTCCGGCATAATTGCCACCGTTGCCGTTGATGTATGAATTCTTCCGCCCGACTCCGTAGAAGGTATTCTCTGCACACGATGAACACCGCTCTCATATTTAAGTTTTGAGTACGCACCTGCACCTATTACCATAAATACGATTTCTTTGAAGCCGCCGATTCCATTCTCGCTCGCACTCATAACTTCTACTTTCCAGCGGTTTGCTTCGGCAAATTTTGAATACATCCTGAAAAGGTCTGCCGCAAAAAGTGCTGCTTCATCTCCGCCTGCACCTCCACGGATTTCGACAATAACATTCTTTTCATCGTTAGGGTCTTTTGGAAGCATGAGAATTTTAAGCTCCTGCTCACATTTCTCAACAGTTTCCTTGCACTCATTAAGTTCCTCTTTTGCGAGTTCACGCATATCCTCGTCACTCTCCTCGTCAAGTATCGCAAGACTGTCCTCTATTCCATCTTTTGCAGCCTTGTATTCCTTGTACTTTTCAACGATAGGAGTAAGTTCGTTCTGCTCACGCATAAGCTCCCTGTATTTTTTCTGGTCATTGATAACCTCCGGCTCAGTGAGCATCATGTTTATCTCTTCCAAGCGTCCTACAAGTTCTTCTAATTTATCAAACATCGTTTTTCCTCCATATAAAAATATTGTTTATATTTATATTCAGTGTATAAATCATAAAAATCTTTAAAGCAAAGCCTGTGTATTCTTTTTTGCATAACAAAATTTCAACTTTTATTTTACAGCCATAACAACCCTGTCATTTTCACACAAATCTTTCTTTACGACAACCTCTTTAAAGCCCTCGTTTTCAAAAATCTCTTTTACGGCTCTTCCCTGGTCATGCCCTATCTCCATAAACATCATCCCCGGACCGGCAAGATGTTTTTTTCCCTCTTTTGCAAGTATGCGGTAAAACATAAGACCATCCTCTCCGCCATCAAGTGCAAGCATCGGGTCATGCTCCCTCACCTCCGGTTCAAGAGTTTTTATCACATCAGGTCTGATATAAGGCGGATTTGATACTATAATATCATATTTTCCGTTTATTTTCTCAAACATATCGCTTTCTATAAAATAAACCTCAGCTTCATTTGAAGCCGCATTTTTCTGTGCAACCTCCAGGGCCTTTTTAGAAATATCAGCACCGGTACATTCTGCTGTTTCATTAAGTTTTTTCAGTGATATTATAATACAGCCTGAACCCGTACACATATCAAGTATCTTCTTTCCATGTGCAAAGGGAAGGACATTTTCGACAAGGCACTCCGTATCCTGTCTTGGAACCAGGACATTTTCATTTACAAAAAAGTCAAATCCCATAAATTCCTGAGTTCCCGTTATATGCTGCAATGGTATATGTTCTTTTCTCATATGGATAAGTGAGAGGTATCTGTCTTTTATTTCATCAGACACTTCCATATCTCTATCAAGAAAAAATTTTGCCCTGCTCATCCCCGTAATATACTCAAGCAGATACCATGCGTCAAGCTCTGCATCTGAAATATTTGATGACACGAGTTCATTTTCTCCGCTTTTTAACAATTCCTGATATGTTATCATGTTAATCCTCATTCCTGCACATACTTTTGAATTACTGATATGTTATCATCGTAATCCTCACTTCCATACCTTTTGTCTGAACACGATACAAAAACTGCATATATATCTTTTATAGTCACTCTGCATCCTTATCTTTCTGAAACTCTTTCCAGTCAAAGACAGCCTCTACCGAAGCTATCGCAACTTCTATCATAGAGTCATCTGGTTCTTTTGTCGTTAGTTTCTGTATAAGCATACCCGGCTTACTCAGTGCATTTACAATGCTGTTTTCTGATTTTCCCGCAAGCCGTATAAACTCATATGAAACTCCGGCTATAACAGGCACCAGCAAAATCCTACACAAAATCTTAAGCCATATATTATCAACTCTTATAAATATAAAAAATATAATACTTATAAATAATACTATAAAAATGAAACTTGTTCCACATCTTTTATGTTCTCTCGACTGTTTTTTTACATTTTCGACAGTCAGTGGAAGCATATGTTCAACACAGTTTATTGTCTTGTGCTCTGCTCCGTGATACATAAAGACACGCTTTATATCTCCAACAAAGGAAATCGCAAATACATAACCGATAAACAGTAAAATCCTTATAACTCCCTCTATCACTGCAAGAAGTTTTTCTGATGCGATAACTTTTTTCAAAAGTTCTGATATGAAAAACGGTAAAATCATAAAAATCCCAACCGCAAGTATTATCGACAAAATGACCGTAAAAGTCGTTTCCACCTTTTCACGCTTTTCCTTTTTGTCCTCGTCAATCTCCTCTGCATCATCTTCCTCGTCCTCAAAATATTTTGATGAGTCCGTAAGGCTTTTCATTCCGAGTACCAGCGACTCGACAAAAGTCACAACACCTCTTATTATAGGCAGGTCGCAGATAAAGTATTTATCTCTGAGACTTTTGCAAGTTCCTTCTTCTACCTCAATCTCTCCGTCAGGTTTTCTGACGGCAACGGCATATCTGTCTTTATTTTTCATCATGACACCCTCAAGAACCGCCTGCCCTCCTATGCCTGATGGTTTTACTACCGATTTTTTGTTCATATAATACCCTCCAAATGAAAAAGAGCAAAACCAGCGTTTTGCTCCTGGTGTCACACTACTTCACGAGCATTTACCTATACAATGAAAAATGGTCACAGCCCCCTTTTGGTTGCTGTGACCATCTATAAGACCGAATCTTACATTATTCTTATACTAAAGTCATTGATACAGTACACTAATTTAGTTTGCCTGCATTCCATATTTACGGTTGAACTTGTCAATCGCACCACGAGCCTTAACAGCTTTCTGCTGACCTGTGTAGAAAGAATGACATTTTGAACAGATTTCTACATGAATTTCTTCCTTTGTAGAACCAGTTACAAACTCATTACCACAGTTGCAAACAACTTTAGCCTGATAATAATTAGGATGAATTCCCTCTCTCATGTCTTATGACCTCCATTCCGCTGCCATCACGACAGCAAATACATATCACGAAAAAGATCACACCCAGAATGTAGGACTGTATCTTTTCGATTTCAATTTTCAACACAACTTCATTATTATAACACACTTAGTATAAAAGTGCAAGCACATTTTTATTTTTTGTAACAGTTCAGCCCAAAAAAGATAAGTCAATAATACACGAGCTTGCTCGATGTATTATTGGCTTGTTTTTTTGGGCGGAATAGCCTTTCATTTATGAAATGAAGTAAACACAAGCTGCATAGCAGCGACTGACAGCTCGCTGGCAGGTTTACGAATGTAATAAATGAGAGGCTGAACTGATTTTAGAAATGTATCTTTCTTATCATTTCAACAAATTCCCTGTTGTTTCTTGTCTTTCTGAACAAATCTATGATTTTTTCCACAGCTTCATCATTTCTCATTGAGCTGAAAGCCTTGCGTATGCGGTAAGCCGCATCTTTCTCATCCTGTGTGAGTAAAAGGTCGTCTCTTCTGGTGCTTGATTTTGGAAGATCTATAGCCGGGAATACTCTCTTTTCCGAGAGTCCTCTGTCGAGAACCATTTCCATGTTACCTGTTCCCTTAAACTCCTCAAATACAACATCATCCATCTTACTTCCCGTATCGACAAGTGCCGTTGCAAGTACGGTAAGGCTTCCGCCTTCTCTCATATTTCTCGCTGCACCAAAGAATTTCTTCGGCATATGAAGTGCAGCCGGGTCAAGACCTCCGGAAAGTGTTCTTCCGCTAGGTGACACCGTGAGGTTGTAGGCTCTTGCAAGTCTTGTGATACTGTCAAGAAGTATCGTAACATCCTCGCCATGCTCAACAAGTCTCTTTGCTCTCTCGATTACCATCTCTGAAACTCTCTTGTGATTTTCAGGAAGTTCGTCAAATGTGGAGTAGATAACATCAACATTGTGTCCCATGATAGACTCTTTTATATCAGTAACTTCCTCAGGTCTTTCATCTATAAGAAGAACAATAAGGTTCATTTTAGGATAATTTGTCTTTATAGCCTTTGCAACCTGCTTAAGAAGTGTTGTCTTTCCTGTCTTTGGCTGAGAAACTATCATTCCACGCTGTCCCTTGCCTATAGGAGCAATTATATCCATCATTCTTGTTGAGATAGTCGCACCGTCCGTCTCAAGTCTTATCTTTTCATTTGGAAAGATAGGTGTGAGCTGTTCAAACTTTGGTCTTGCCAAAAGATCTTCTACCGGATAACCATTTACAGTAACAACATACAGCAATGCCGCAAATTTCTCACTCTGGCTTCTGACTTTCAAATTTCCCTTAAGAATATCTCCCGTGCGGAGTCTGTATTTCTTTATGAGTGCATGAGATACATAAACATCATTATCACCCGGCAGGAAATTGTCGCATCTGATAAATCCGTAACCCTCTGTCATTATCTCAAGGATTCCCTCTCTTGACTCACCGCTGTCAAGCTGACTTAAATCAGGCTGCTTGTCAATATCCGCCGTGTTCTGTGCAGCATTATTCTGGTAACCCTGATTTCCATAACTGCCATTCTGATAACCGTTGTTTGAATATGAACCTGACTGGTTCTGATAATTGTTGTTTTGATTATATCCGCCGTTCTGATAATTATTACTCTGGCTGTAATTGTTCTGTCCGTAACCGCCATTCTGACCGTAACCACCGCTTTGACTGTAACTGCCATTCTGATAGCCGTTGTTATAGCCATTCTGCGAATATCCGCCGTTTGACTGACCGTTATTCTGGTTATAATTATTCTGATAACCGCCATGATTAGAATTTGACTGGTAGCCGTTCTGTGAATAACCCGGATTTTGATTTGAATAAGGATTACTGCCCTGTCTTTGATTCATTCTGCCGTTGTTTCTCTGCTGTCCACGCACATTGCCTGTTCTTCCGTATGATGACTGGATGCCACCCTCTCTCCTGTTTCTGTATGTATTTTTATGTTCTTCATTATAATCATTTCTCACATACGAATTCTGAAACTGTGGTCTTTTTTCATCTGCGTTCTCAATTTTATCACCGTTCTTTAAATCTGACTCTGCTGTTCCTGCCTGTTCAGCCACATTATCATGTTCTGCAGCCGGAATATCATCTTTCTTTTCTTCTTTTTTTCTGTTTTCTGTCTTTTTTATCTTAACATCTGCTGATGCATTTTCAGCATTGTCCACTGCACTTTCTGCCGCATTTGACGACTGCTTCTTTTCAACTTCCAAAAGTAACTCTAAAAGCTCTCTTTTCTTATAAGTTGTTACATTCTTCACGCCCATCTTTCTGCCTGCAACCCTAAGTTCAACAAGAGACATTTTTTCTAAATCTGACATTATTTTGCTCCTTTACAAATACATTTTGATTTTTCTTTGATTGTTTAATTTTTAAATTATATTGACGATTCCGGGATTTTAATTTCACGATAGTGTCTGAATAATTTTATAATACTTTCAATTTACTATACACAATCTTTTAGCATTTGTAAAGGATAAAAAAAGCAAGGCTGAACTGTTACATCAGCTCAGCCAAAAAAATAATTGACAATGCAATAAATTAAATACTAAATTCTCTTTTTATGGCAGAACAGCCTTTCATCAATCAACATTAAGCTTTTTGTTTAAAATGTCAACACTCATTTATATTTTTGACCAAACTTTTCATATATGGTATTCTTATCTATGTAACATTCATTTTTATATGCGGTATCGCAAACTTATATAAAAATTTCAAATCATATATCAGTAAAACAAACGGAGGATATTAAAATGACAAACAGCGAAAAAGCTATTGCACTTCACAAAGAATGGAACGGAAAAATCGACACAACACCAAAATGTCATGTAAAGTCAAGAGAAGACCTTGCTATCGCATACACACCCGGTGTCGCTGAGCCTTGCAAGATAATCGCAAAAGACAAAAAAGAAGCATACAACTATACCATCAAAGCAAATACTGTTGCCGTTGTCTCTGACGGCAGTGCCGTTCTCGGTTTAGGCAATATCGGTCCTGAGGCTGCCATGCCTGTTATGGAGGGAAAAGCTGTTTTGTTTAAGGAATTTGGCAATGTAAACGCATTTCCTATCTGCCTTGATACGCAGGATACCGAGGAGATAATAAAGACCGTTATAAATATAGCACCTGCTTTTGGTGGCATCAACCTTGAAGATATATCAGCTCCAAGATGTTTTGAGATAGAGACAAGATTAAAAGAAGCACTTGACATTCCTGTTTTCCATGACGACCAGCACGGTACGGCTATCGTTGTCCTCGCCGGAATAATAAACGGTCTTAAGGTTGTCGGAAAGACAAAAGAAGAATGTCATGTCGTTGTAAACGGTGCCGGTTCTGCCGGAGTTGCCATCACTAAACTTCTTCTCAGATACGGCTTTAAGGATGTTGTTATGTGCGACAAATCAGGTATTCTCTCAAAAGCAAGCAACGACCTTAACTGGATGCAGAAAGAAATGATGGAAGTTACAAACCTTACAGGAAAAACAGGTACTCTCGCAGACGCACTCAAAGGTGCAGACATTTTTGTAGGTGTGTCAGCTCCGGGTATCGTATCAGAAGATATGGTTAAGAGCATGAACAAAGATGCCATCCTCTTTGCAATGGCAAATCCTGTTCCTGAGATAATGCCTGATGTGGCAAAGAAAGCCGGAGCAAAAGTTGTCGGCACAGGCCGTTCAGATTTTCCAAATCAGGTAAACAATGTCGTTGCTTTCCCTGGTATATTCAAGGGTGCACTTGAGGGCCACGCAAAACAGATAACAGAAGAAATGAAACTTGCTGCTGCACTTGCTATCGCAGGACTTGTAGACGAAAAGGATTTAAATGAGGACAATATCATGCCCGAAGCCTTTGACCCTCGTGTAGCAGATGTGGTATCTCAGGCAGTAAAGGCAAACATAAAGTAACTTAATATATGAGGAAAAACGAACATATAAAACGGTGGGGCGAAAAACCTTACTACTCTCTCGATTATTATTTGAAAAAAACTTTCGGTGAAAAAATATATAAAGTTGCCCTTGACGGAGGCATGAGCTGTCCAAACCGTGACGGCACTGTCTCCACGGGCGGCTGTATATTCTGCAGCAACGGAGGTTCGGGGGATTTTGCCATAAAACATGATAAAGACAATGACATAACAAGACAGATTGAAACCGGAATAAATTCACTAAAGACAAATGAAAAATTTGTTGGAGAAAAATTTATAGCATACTTTCAGTCATTTTCAAATACATATGCTCCCGTTTCATATCTTGAAGATATTTTCTTGCAGGCAATAGACCACCCTCTTATATCAGCTCTTTCCATCGGCACAAGACCCGACTGTTTCTCATCTGAAATATATGACCTTATTGAAAGGCTGAACCATATAAAACCGGTCTGGGTAGAACTTGGTCTACAGACAAAGCATGAAAAAACTGCTGAGTTTATAAACCGTGGTTATACACTGGAAGTATTTGAAAAAGCCGTTCATGAACTTAGGAAGCGAAACATAACCGTTATCGTCCATGTCATAATCGGACTTCCGGGCGAAAATGCCGATAATCTATATGAAACTATCGATTATCTTAATCAAATGGACATTCAGGGCATAAAGCTGCAGCTTCTTCATATCCTAAAAGATACTGCTTTAGCTGACCTTATGGGAAGTTTTCATATATTGACACCGGATGAATATATAGACATACTATGTGAATGTATAGCAAAACTCTCGCCTGACATAGTTATACACCGACTTACCGGAGACGGACCGAAAGATTTACTTATAGCACCTGAATGGAGCAAAAACAAACGACAGGTTTTAAACACCCTGAGCCATAAATTAAAGGTGCGTGGCATATATCAGGGACAAAAACTTAAAAGAAATGGGGGATTTTAATGACACCTGAATCACGAAAGCTGTATAAACTGATAATACTTTATTTTTTAAGTCTGACTAAACAGCCAATGTCAAACGCTATCATCTCTGATTTTATCCTTACAAACAATTATACGGATTATTTTTCAATACAGGAAACGCTCACCAACCTGCTTGAAGATGATATGATAGAGAGTGAGCAGACGCACGCAACTTCATATTATAAGATAAAGCCTGCCGGTCAGGAAATACTTACTTTCTTTGGCAAACAGCTCCCTGACAGCACAAAGGCACAGATACGAAAATATCTCTCTGAAAATAGGGTAAGCATTGTAGAGAATACCTCGATACATACTGATTACACCCATGTCAAAAACAAAGAGTACATCGCCCGCTGTTCAATAGTAGAACGAGGCAGTGTACTCCTTGAAGTCTCCCTCAATGTACCGACCGAGGAAGAAGCGATACAGGTATGCAAAAACTTTAAAAAGAAAAATGAAAAGATTTACAGTCTTTTATTCAGCGAATTGTCGGTAGAGTAATCTGCCGGCTTTTCTTATTCATAATTTCTCTCATAATTCTCCCTAAAAATCCATCGGAATTATAACAATCGCACTAAACTCATCACCCTCCGGCTCAAACAGATAAAATCCGTCATATTTTTCAACTACTTTTATAACATTTTTTATGCCGATACCATGAAGCTCATTATTTTCTCTTTTTGTCGAAAGAAATCTCTCCCCGTCTTTTCTAAGATTTCCGTCAAAAGTATTTTTCACGGATACAATAAATTTTTCATCTTCAATAACGGTCTTTAACTTTATCATCTTTCTGCCCTTGCATTTTTCAACTGCCTCGATGGCATTATTTAAAAGATTTGACAAAACTAAAATAAGCTCCCCCTCCATCATCGTAATTCCTGCAAGGTCGTTTATTTTACATATGAATGAAGCTCCTGCCCTCTTTGCCTCGTAATATTTTGTGTTCAATATAATATTTACCACCGGATTATTTGTATCTATGACATCTTCCCCTGCCATATTTCCACCGCTCAATTTTTTCAGATAGTCCGAAAGTTCATCATACTCTTTTTTCTGAAGCAGTCCCCCCATATATAAAAGATTATTTCTATATTCATGTGATATACTTCTCTGCTGCTTTACACTCTCTTCGAGCGACTCATACATTTCCTGCTGTTTATTTACATCCAGCTCAAACAGAAGCTTTTCCCGCTTTAACTTTGCTTTTTCAGCAAGGTCATCCATAAAAAATATCACAAGTATGTTCATTGCTATAAGGCTGATCATAACTATCCAGACAAATTGCATTTCATTTTGAAACTTTACTCCGATTCCTATTTTAAGTGTAAATAAAATACAGGCTATTGATATGATGGGAAATATCATCAAAAAGAATACATCTGTTGTCTCGACACTTTCAAGCCATCTTCTGCTCATACATTTTTTAAATATAAGTATAAGCAATAACAATACCGACTTGCTCAACAGTATTACAAACACATTTATACTATATGAGCCATTTGTATCAATTTTAAATACATTGCTATCTATCAATATTGTTATTATATCAGCAGCAAGCAGCAAGAATATAAATAAAACTGATACTATAACTGCCCTTTCAAACTTTTTCTTTTCCATAATCATACTCACGGTTACAAGAATGACTATATTTAATATCTGTTTTAGTATAGGACTTTGTCCAAAAACATCACTTACAATAAGAACCAGCGTTGCCATAACAAATACATAGACAACTCTCGTCCATTTTTTAAATCTAAACTCAGGTTTATAAAATGACGAACTGAATATCAAAAAGCATGACATTTCAATAAGTATAATCAGATAACTCTGTAAAACATTCATTATAATTTTCCTCTCTGCTTTATATATTCACAGGCAACGGATTTATACCTCTGTTTTGATACCGGAAGTTCCCTTCCATTTACAAGCTTGGCATAATATCTCTTTACATCACACACATAATCCATATTAACGATAAAACTCTGGTGAATCCTTACAAACTTCTCCTCTTTAATCTCCTGTTCTATATCATCCAGCTTTTTATAAACTGTATATTCTTTTTCGCTGTCATTCTCAACTAAATGAAAACACGCCCTATGTAAAGAATTTTCAATATAGACTATGTTGTCAATATTTACCTTTTTTTCTCTCTGTTCAACAAAATCATATACAAACTCATGAACGCTTCTTCCCATTTTTTCTAAAATAACATTCAAAGCCTCGACAATGTCAGATTCTATAGTTGTCTCATCTTTTATTATATATCTTATGGCATCAACCTTATATCCTGCCAGTGAATACTCAATAAAACCAGTCACAAATACAAGAAATGTCCCGTCACTGTATTTTCTGAGATCTTCAGCCGTTTTTATCCCGTCCATCTCTTTCATATTCACATCCATAAAAACAATATCATACCCGCTCATGGCTTTTTCTAAAGCTGCAAACTCCTCACCCGACTGATAAATGTCTATCTTATATGGAAATCCTGCTTTTTTAATATACTTCTCGATATACCCCCTCAACCTGTCTATAATAACCTTTTCATCATCACATATAGCTATTTTAATAATATCAGTCCCCAAATATGTTTCCTCCTTTGTGATTTATACAATAACTATAACACAAAATAGAGATTATGAACAAAATTCTGACTGAGAGTTCAAAATAATGGACTGAAATGCAAATTTTCATCTCTCACATTCTATAACATCATGATCCATGGTATAAACTTTATCGCACAACATTTCATCGCAAACTAACCCCATATTTCTTTTCAACACCTTTAATTACATTGTGTTTGATTTTATAAATTTTATCTAAAACCTTCTGACTGTTTGTGAAAAACTCACTGTCTTTAACTTCCTTGTATCTTACAGACATAGGTGCATCTTTACCCTTTACATAATTTTTACACACATAACTTTTGTCATTTGTCAGATTTAAATACATCATCGGTGACACATGATCTTTTAATATATATACTTTCTTACCAAGTGACAGATCTGATGCCAGTTTCTTTTTAGAAAATATGAGATACTCATCCCCTTTTTGCATATAATTCATATACTCCAGCTCTATTGTTTGTTTACCAAGCCTTTTAAATAACTTGTCATCCATATCATCCCTTCCTCCACCACATCCTGTCACCCATATTCTGTCACCAGACTTTAATGCTTTAACTCCTGAAATATTTTTTGTCACGACTACCTCCTGAATAAGATTTTGATATACAAATTTTAACCTTCCCGTAGCTTTCCCAACAAAAACATTTTTGCTTTTTAAAAGTCTTTTCTCTACCGGCTCCAACATCTCTATTATCTCTTCACCAAAATATGAAACAAAAAATTCATCTTTTTGTGATGCATATGTATCTTTAAATGAGCTCCTTGTAAACACAGCAACGATAAACATTGCTACAACAGCTATACCTATAATAATCTTTTTTGCCATACCGATCACATCTCCTCTTTATTTATTATTTTGCCTTCACTTATATGAAAAACTTCATCTGAAAGCAGCTTTATGTCCTCTGCACTGTGACTTGCCAGAAGTAACAATGCTCCTCTCTCCTTTTCCTGTGCTATTATTTCCCTTATAAGCTGCACACCTTTTTCATCAAGACCATTCGTAGGCTCATCCAGCATTATTATATCTGGTTTTTCCATTATTGCCTGTGCTATTGCAAGACGCTGTTTCATTCCAAGCGAATACTTCCTTACTGTTCTTTTATCGTCCGGCAAAAGTCCAACCCTGTTAAGTGTTTCTTTTATCTGTTCTTTTCCGATTATCTTTTTTATTCCTGCCAATATCTTTAAATTTGTGAAACCTGTATATTCCGGATACATTCCCGTATTTTCTATAATCATTCCGAGACTTGGAAGAACTGAAAAATCTTTTCCTAAAATTCTATCATCCAGATAGATAATGCCTGTATCAATTTTCATAAGTCCCGACAATGCCCGAAACAGCATAGTTTTTCCCGAACCGTTTCTTCCAACAAATCCATATACATTCCCTGATGTTAAAGTAAGATCTATGTTATCTAATATCACTTTTCCCCTGATTTTTTTTGAAATATTCTCTGCTTTTAATTCCATATCAGTTCACTTCCTCCCTGTCATCATCTATTATGTCTATTTTTTGTAACACGAGCATACCAATTGCTAAAATCACCAATACAAATACACTATAATAAACAATAGATGTACTATATCTAATTCCGGCTTTAAGTGCATTAAACATTTCTTCGCCTTTTCCCTTTAATGTATGCAATGTCGGTATTATATTCATGTAATAGCTGCTCCTTATTCTGAACAATTGTAATTTTGTAAGATTACCGTCATTTCCTGTAACTATCGTCCCAACAGAAAATAAACATACAACTTGACACGCAAAAACCGTCAATACCGCAAATCTACTTCCAATTAATATTGCCAAAATATTAGCCAGCAATGTATTTGCATATAACCATAATGTCATAACTGCTATATGTTTAATAAGAAATATCACGCCGAATTTGTCTATTTCTATGATATTTCTGAAATGAAGTATAACCACTCCACTCACTATAAGTAAAACAACATAACTTACTGTATATATAATCATTTTTGCTGCTTCATTTCTAAACCACCATAATCTTTTTTCACATCTTGAAAAAACATCAACACTGCTATAACAAAAATGCCTATATATAAATGTTGAAAATATTATCATAAATATATAATAAGGAAATAAGTCCACCAGATAATTCAATTCTACAGATGGAATCAGTTTTTCACAAACCCCACCATGAGTTGATATAATATATTCCTGCAGCGAAAGCATAGCCCCCATACTTTTATAATCACGTATTCCATATAACAATATTCCCAAGATTGGTGAAATAACAAGAAATTTTCCAAACTCTCTCATAATGTGTCCTTTCTTGCCGCCAATAAATATAATAACGCTGACACAATAATACAAGTCCCCCATATTCTTGCAAATATTATAAAATCATGCATATGGACATAAGGATGACTCCATGCCAAAAATACATATGTAGCCTTTTCTTTCCCATATATTCTTAATGTATCGAAAATATTTATTAACAAATAACACGGTAAAAACAAAAAAGCTGTATATTTATTTATATAACAAGAAACTGCACCTGTTATAAATGCAAAAACAGACATCATTGCACTAAAAAACATACTGACTACAATTTCATATATAAATGGATGATAAAAATACAATTTAAACATATAATATCTTCTTATCATTCTAAAACTGTCATCATACATTGTTACACATTGCAAGTTTCCATGTGCATCTTTTGGAAATGTTATCACATTTAACAATGCTTCAAAAAATAATGGAACAAAGAAACATAAGAATGTAACCGAACAGATTGCAGCAATTTTTGAAATATAAAATTTTTTACGCCCGATTCTATATATCCAATATCTATCTCTCCCCAACCTTATATCTTTAGCAATAGAAAAACCTGCTGGAATTATTGATAAAAACGGAATTATTGATACCATATCTAACATAGTATCCAGATTGCCATCAGACATAACACACATTTCCAAATAAGAAGGCAGATCCGCTATTTCATATCCAAAATACTTTCTTATATTTACAAAATAATTATATATTACTGCTATAAACATAATAATTAATGTTATAAATACTTCTTTTCTTTTTATCATACTCTTAATCTGATTTATTATTAATACAACCATTTTTTCACTCCTGTCAGTTATATATAATGAAACTAATATAAAAACATTTAATTCTTATATCAGCTTCATCATATTTTAATCAAATAGCAAAAATCTATGACAATGTCTTTCTCCTATTTTCATCCCACAAAATCACAAAAATCTCTGCCGACACACCATTTTTTATGACCCACAGTGCAACGATTACATGCTAAAATTAATTTCTCTTTAATTTCTTCATCTTCGCTACAATAGAAAAATATCACTTAATTTTTCACTTTTCAATAGGTATTGCATTTTTGGAAATTTTATTGCAGATTTGGGAATTTTTTGTCGAAATTACAATTTTTTTATGAATAATAAACTTTTTTATGCTGACCCATTGTAAATGCCATCACAAGAAGTACCGCTGCAAGTATAATCGAATATTCCACTGCCTGGATATATATTTCTGATACATCTAACCCGATAAAAAAGAGAATTGCCGAAAATTCTACGATTACTATAAGTCTTGCATATTTTTTATTGAAACGGTATTCGTCTTTGTCATAATTCATATTGGGATGGTTTGATGCCCCTAAAATAAAGATGATAACTGTCGCGATTGCAGACAATATTTCCGATATAATGAGCGGTACGACACGATATTTTATCAGAAGTATAAGCACTATCTCTGTGCCTATGGTGCCTACAAAGCACCCCTTAAAAGAATCAAGATGAAAGCCACCCATTCTGCTTCTCAGCCAAAAAAAAGATACGATAAACATAACAATACTGATGGTCTGTCTGAACATAAGACTTATCAATATCATTATACTTATCGTAAATGTTTTTTCAAGAAAACAAGTCAGTTTATACTTATATATTTCTTCTTCTCCCCGCCATATTATTCCTCTGTCTATCAAAAGATTTATATATCTATCAATCATCCCTCAAATCCCTCCCGTTTTATTTACCAGAAGATACCATTTATCATTTATCTTTTCAATAGATATTGCAGATTTGGGAATTTTATTGCAGATTTGGGAACTGTTCCGAAAACATCTGTTATTTACCTTCTATCAACACTTCTTTGCCTTTAAACGCAAAACCGTAGTGATGGATATTGTCCGCTTTTACTCCTCGCTTTATAAGTTCTGCTTCATAGTTCCTTTCTTCTATCTGTTTTAATGCTGCTTCAACTGTTTCTTCAAGTGAATTTTCTTTTCTCGGATTTATCACTTTAAATTCTATAATTATTCCCGGATAGTGAGTATTGTTTTTATCCTTTGGTTCTAACATTATGTCATATCTGCCAAAACCGCTTTCTCTGTTTGATGTTATGATATAATTTTCTGACTGTTCTACCATAAGACCGAGGACAAAGCCATGGAAAAAAAGCGATGACTGTTCAGTCATCGCATACAAGTTTGAACTATAGTTCAAACTTGAGCCATTAGCTACTCCTTGACAGTCGTAGCATGAGGCTAACTTTTCTGGTTCTTCATCAGAAGGACTGTTACCCGTGTCGAAGTAACTAATGGTTTTCATAGTTACTTTATTCATATATACATTCATTCCCTCTATGTCGCAATTTATAAGTGCTTTTACAAACTCATTTGTTTCATTCTTTGCAGGACTAAACCATCTGAGTATCATTTTTCTAAACATAAACAGTATTTCTCTGTTGGTAAGAGCCAGTTCATACTCATTGTTACTTTCTCTTATCGTGTTCAGTTCTTCTGCTGACACCACTTTAAGATATCCGCTTGCAAGCATAAGGCTCCATACTGCATCCTCTGAATAATCAAGCTCTGAAAATACTATCTGCTCATCAATCGGAACTTTTATGTTTTTTCCACTAATAAGTGTTTCCAGCATCTTTTTTATATATGGACTTCCTTTTTGAACAAGATTATTTATAAGTCCGTTCGAACTTGAATCAGCCCAATAAGCCGTAAATTTCTTGAATTTAAGATAATTTATTATTGACCATGGATTATATATATCTTTTTTATCACCAAATGTAAAACCATCATACCATGACTTTACATCATCTTTTTTATCTGAAAGCTCAAATTCATCAAGTGCATTAAATACTTCTGGCTCGGTAAATCCAAATGCTTTTTCATATAAATTGGATGTTGTTGTTACCACTACAAGATTGTTAAGGTCAGAGAAGATACTTTCTCTTGATACTCTGGTTATTCCTGTCATTATTGCTCGCTCTAAATATGGATTTGTTTTAAAAGTCGAGTTAAAAAGACTTCTTGTAAAGGCAACAAGTTCTTCCCAGTATCCGTTTGTATATGCCTCCTGCATAGGTGTATCGTACTCGTCAAGCAGGATGATGACTTTCTTTCCATAATATCTGTAAAGATAGTTTGATAGATTTTTTAATGCTTCCTGTGCAGTTTCGTCACTCATATTTGCACATACCGATCTGTACTGATATCTTTCATTTTCATTATATATATCACTTTTCATTATATAATCAAACGAATTATATATATTTATTATCTCATTTTTTATCTTTTTTACAGCTCCATCATAAGTTGTTTGTTTTATCGTAGCAAAACTAAGAAATATCACAGGATATATTCCCTGCAACTCACGGTATTTTTCGTCTTTCCAAATATCAAGACCTTCAAACAGCTCTCCTCTGTCTTTGTATTCATTTGAGAAAAAACATCTTATCATGTCCATATTTAATGTTTTTCCAAAACGGCGTGGACGGGTTATGAGCGTTACTACATCCCTATTTTCCCACCACTCTTTAATAAATGAAGTTTTATCTATATAAAAAGTATCATTCTCCCGTATTGACTCAAAACTCTGATTTCCGATTCCTACAACTCTTGCCATACGCACCCTCCGTTCAATCTGTATGCCGTTTCCATATTACATATATTTTTATATAAACACATTTTAGCATTGAGATACTTCTATGTAAAGCTGCAACAGATTTTGGCAATGCTTCGCATCCTAAATTGCCAAAATCATCACACGAAACTTTTATCATACGATGTTTTCGGTTCCGAAAACATCTATCGTCCGTCTATTAGCACCTCTTTACCTCTAAACGCAAAACCATAGTGATGTATGTTTTCTGCTCTCACCCCTCGTTTGACAAGTTCTGCATCATAGCGTTAAATGCTCCCAATTATCTCCGACAGCCTCTGTATATATGTATGCTCCTCTCTCACCTTTCTGCATCCGTTTTCTGCTATCAACTTTCTCTCGTCTTCATGTTCTAGATAATATTTTATCTTGTTAAGCATATCCTCTCTGTCACTGTAACTAACATAATCTTCCCCATCCACAAAATGCATTGCAAAATCATTCTGATAATTTGTCAGCAAGAATCCTCCTGCACCCATTATATCCATTGCACGAAGCGGTATTCCGTTTCTTATGCTTCTTAGCGTGATGTTGAGATTTATCTTACTGTACTTAAATACAAGCGGCATTTCATACATATAGTGGACTTCGCCCATGTTTTTTATTCCCTTTAACTGTGGTGTCGGCTCTGATGTGTAAAGTTTCATTGGAGCTATATTTCTTCCGTTTTCAAGCTTTATTTTATGAAGTTTCTCACCTAAATAACTGAATATCTCCGTTCTGTCAAGCTGTGTCATTTTGCGGCATAAAAAATAATTTGCATAGATATATTCTATACTCTCCATCCCGTTTTCCTGCACTTTTACAGGCATTGCAGCCATCATTTTTTCCACTATGTCAGGTGTTAGGAGTTCTTCAATAAATGTGTAGCCGTATATCATTCTCTGTGACTCCATTATCCCCTCAAGATAGCCTTTTGTATAATCATCAAGTTTTGGCTCCATTCTGTCATAAAGATTGTGTTCCTCCGTATAAAGCCTGCCGACAAATGAAACATCACTCTCAACAATCTTTCTGTCCTGCGGTGAGATACTTAAATCTGCAAGTCTTTTTTCATTTACTGCCATTGGCATATACCAGACATTTTTCACACCCAGATTTCTAAGTTCCTGAACCATCAGCGAATCAAATATAAAAATCCTGTTTACCTCGTTAAAGACTGATTTTGAATATGTAAGTATAAGCGGGCTGTCATAACACCATGAAAGATACGGTATCTTAAGGTCATTGCAGCCATCAGATATAACCGGATAATAATTTGATGTAAACACAGCATCTATATCATTTTCTTTAATATATTTTTTAATTTCTGATTTGTATCTTGGGTCAATGCGATAATTTTTCGGTTCTCTTTCATATAATGATACCTTATGTCCCAATTCTTCAAATGTCTCTTTTATATCTTCAACTCCAAAACTTTTCCATGTTGGAAATAAAATGTTCATCTTTAATCCGCCTTTCGCAATTACCTAATCAATAACTTACAACATTTACATAATCTATTCCGTACTCCTCAAATATACTTATCATATTTTGGTCTATCCTCTCGCCGCACACGGCTATAGGGATTGCCGGAGGACACGCTATTGTCTGTGATGCACATATACTGCCACCGGCATCAGAAACTTTTATTTTCCTGTACGGCGAAAATGCCGCTTTTCTTATGCTCATCACTCTTTCTGCCCTGTGCAGTATAAGTTTTTTAGGTTCTATTTTCTTTTTCGCCACTCTTTTATACTTAGTTTCAACTGCCCACTTTTCAAGCCGTTCAAAATCTTTCTCATCATTCTGCGGTGTTATCATCAATACAACAAAATATTTGTCTGCATATTCACATTCTATCTTATATTTTCTAAATTCTTCGGCGAGTTTATCACCCTCCATACCTGCTGCCGCAGTATCTATCACTATCTTAAGCGGCTCTGTTTCCACAATTTTTACATTATTTTCAACAAGAACTTTTTTTGTCTTTTCTATCCGTCCGATACATTCACTTAATTCATGTCTGATTTTTTCATCAATATATCTGTTACACATATCAAGTGACTGCATTATCAGATATGAAGGACTTGTCGAACCAAACATTGTCATATAAGATGCGACATATGGTGCAAATCTTTCCTTATATTTCCTTGAAACATGAATATACGCTCCGCCTGTCAAAACCGGAAGTGTCTTGTGTGCCGAGTCACAACATATGGCTGCTCCGCTTTTTATCGGATGAAAGTTTCCGTATTTTTCCTCATCAAGAAATGCCTGATATGCCCCGTGTGCATTGTCAACAATTAAAGGAATGTCATATTTTTCACATACTTTTGATATTCCCTCTATGTCGGCGGTATTTCCGAGATAATCAGGAGAAGTTATATATACTGCCATCGGCAGCGTATTTCTTTTATTTTCTTTCCCACATATGTTCTTTTGCTCTGTATCTGATAACTTTATATCATCCCTTTCTGCATTGTCTAGTATTTTTTTTATTTCTTCTGTCTTTATTTCTGTATTGTCTGATACTTTTTCAAGATATTCCATAATGTCCGCAGGTGTCACCATACTCACGCATATACTGTCCGCATCTTGGGGATAGATAAATTCCACATCAAGGTCAAGAAGTGCAAGTGCATCTATCATAGACTTGTGGACATTTCTTGCTGCAAGTACATATGCACGCTCTGTTATTGCTTCTGGCTTTTCATTTATCTCATTCTCATAAAAAGGCCTCGCACTTGTATTTTTGTTTTCACAAAGCTTTTCCGACTTATATGTTTTTTTTGCTTCACTAAGATTTTCCGGCTTGTCTGTTTTTTCATACAAAAGCTTTCTTCTGTAGTCGGCAAAAACAACGGCAAGCATAGTTTTTATGCACTGTGAAGAGCCTTCCGTTGAATAAAAAGAAGCACCACTTCCAAATAGTTTTGCCGCATTTTCCTGACTTTTCTTTATTATTCCATCTGCATGGCTTAATACATCTGCACCATCTATCTCCGTTATGTCGTATTTCTCACAACCAATAAATTTTCTTCCCTTATGCCCCGGCATATGAAATCTTGAAAAACCGTTGTCAGCGTATTCTTTCACAAAATCACAGATTGGTGTCTCCATCTATCTTGCTCCTTTTTAATCTCTCTATCTCTTGCTAAGCGGATATTTGCAATCCACTCTGCCACTTGCACATAACACTATTGTGGACTTACCTGATAGTTTTAAAACTTCTCTCCGATAACATCCCCCATCTTTACAATGGTTTCAAAGTCATCTGCTGAGTTTTTGATTATCTCATCCTTAATCTTTACCATGTCTTTTGCAAATACAAGTATAACCGTAGAGCCGCCAAATTCAAAACGACCTTTCTCCTGTCCTCTTGATACATGACATTTCTCATCATTGTTGACAATCCGTCCAACCATCAATGCCCCTACTTCTATCTGGAGTATCTTGCCAAAATTTTCGCTGTGCAAAACACTTAACTCCCTTGTGTTTTCCTTATATATATCATTTCCGGCTTCTATAGCAACAGGGTTTACTGTATGATAAACACCGTTTATTCTTCTTACCGGTCCGAGATAACCGTTATCCACATATGAATATCTGTGATAATCATCGACGCAAAGCCTGAAAACAAGCATATGACCGCCGTTGTAATAATCAGCGAGCTTTTTGCTCCTTGTAAGGCTTTCAAATGAATATTTTGTGCCCTTAATCTCATACTCTGAATTTTCATCTATATTATAAACCGTAAGTTTACTGTCACATGGCGAACACAAAAACTCCGGTGTCAAATCAAAGACTCTCTCACCCTCTTTAATCTTTCTGGTAAAAAAATCATTGTAGCTTTTATATTCTTTTTCTTCATACTGTGACATATCAATATTGTTTTTTTCGATAAATGGCTTTATTACCGGTACTGAAAGCGGGCTGTCCATAAACCTTCCGCCAAGTTCAGACACGGCTTTGCCTGTAAGTACCTTTAATAACTGCTTTCCTATATCACTTTTATACATTTTTTCAAGTAATTTGTCCTGACTGTTTTGCTGTAATTTGCAATTTATTCTTTCAAATTCCATTTTTTACTCCATTCTTAGCACTTAAAATCACGGTAATAAACTTTAATATATCTTATTTTCATAATCCTGTAACTCATGAAAAATATTATCTATAAATACTACATTATCTACAATCCTATATAGCATAAAATATCTATGATTAAAAAAGTTAATTCTTCTATATCCTAAATTATGCAGCTTTGGATTATCACATAATTTTAAACTGCCTGCCATATGCTTTAAGCTTTCAATCGCTGCATCATAATCATTTAACACATTTTCTGCCGCTTGTATATTCTTTTTTTCGATAATAAGATATTTTATAAAATTATCTAAATCAACCTCGGCATCACTGGTAACCACAACCTTATAGTCCATACTTTCTCCTTATATCCGCAGAAACCTCTGATGCATCTTTATACATTCCATTTTCTGCATTTTCACGTGATTTTTCCAATTTAGTTAATATTTCGTATTCTGTTAATGCCTCATATGGATTTACTGCTGCTCTTTTTATTTCAAATGGAAAGCCGTTTACCGCTAATGCCTGTGTTAAAAACATACGAATTGCCGTAGTAGTATCTGTTCCTAAATCTTTAAATAAAGCATCTGATTTTGCTTTTAAATCGTCATCAACTCTTACCTGAATTGTACTTGCCATCTGTACCACCTCCTGTTTTTGTTATAAGAATAACACATAAAAAATGCTAAATCAATACATTTGTAATGACTTAGCATTTAATATTTCTGTTGTAATTATTATATATCACCCTCTGAAAATCTTCCACAAAGGTTTCTCAAAGAAATGCGGCTTTGGCACTCTGTATTTAGAAAATAAAACGACAATTATAACTGCTGCCGCTACCACTATAACAAGAAATACAAGTGTCTTATTATCCGGTTTTTTTAGTTTGAAATCAACAATAAATAATGTTCCAACTATCGCAAGGGCAAAATATAACACAAGCACAAATGCCCTGTCACTAACAAATACCTGGAGCATAAATACGAGCGGAAGTACGATAGCCATTGATGTTATCGGAAGTCCGTGATAATACTTGTTTGCTCCTTCCTCCACCTGCTGTCTCCTAGTCTCAAGTACATTGAAAAATGCAAGCCTTATAACTGAGCATACACAATAATATCCTACAATAAACATTCCTATCGGTCCTCTCACGCCTATAAGGAAACATATAAGTGCCGGAAACACACCGAAGCAGACTACATCACAGAGAGAGTCTATCTGTACACCGTAAAGCTTTTCATCGTCTGTCCTGTTCTTTTTGCTTCTGGCTATCTTTCCGTCAAACATATCACAAAGTCCCGAAAGTGCAAGACAGGTAACTGCCGTCCTAAATCTTCCGTTCATCGCCTGCGTCATGCCTATAACTGATATAAAAAGACTTATATATGTAAGTATAACTGTATAATCATATACTCCTATAAGCTTATCAGTGATTTTTTTCTTTTCAACATTCTCTTTCATATTAATCCTCATTTCTTTCTAAAATACAACCGTTTCAGGCTTAGTATCTTATCTGCTGACCCAATCCTAAGATACGCAACAACCGTCATTACAGCACTTATTCCAAGCTGAACATAAAAACTTAATCCCCTGCTGACTATCATAACAGGAAGCGTATATTTTTTTGTGCATATCTGCAAGAATATATCTTTAAATAATTTTTCGCTTATCCCAAGCCCTCCCGGTAACGGAAGCATATCAACTGCAACAGAAATCATTCCCTGGAGCGTTATAACCACACCTGCCCCGGCAAGGTTGAGCGAAAATGACCTATATACAAGATATGTAACTGCAAACAGCAGAAATCTCTGCACGCAGGTTATCAGAAATACATTTACTATAACTTTTATATTTTTATAGAAAAATTCTGCCGCATACCTGTATTTTTCCATTGCTCTCTCCAGGCGTCCGCCATATTTTTTTTCCATATCTTTCTTAAATATCCTGTCAAACAGTCTTAAGCAAAATAATACAATATTACTTGCGAGCGTAGGATGAAATACAAGTATAAGCATACCAAAAACACACACAACATTCAAGAAAATTCCAAGATAACACCAGCCGTATATCGGTTTTAAAAGTCTCCATACAGGCTCAGGTCTTAATATCATTACAACAAGACCAAGCACGACAAGTACAAGTTTATATGTAATCGTTACTATAAGAAGTACCATTGTCGATGTAGGCAATGACAGTTTATCTTTTTTCATAAAGTAAAGCTGTGCCGGCTGGCCACCAGTAGCCGATGGTGTGATGAGCGAGAAGAAAAATCCGACAAATGAATATAAAAAACAATGTGTCAGTTTTACATTTTCGCCTAATACTTTCATCATATAATAGATTATCACCGACTCTGACTCGATAAATCCTACAACAAATACCGCACCGAGCAGCCAATATCTTAAATCTCCCTGCTTTAAATAAATTAGAAGCTCTGAAAGATTTTCTCCATGAAATACCGAATAGAGCGTGATAAGAAGCACCAACAACAAGAAAGCACCATTAAAAATATTTTTCTTTACTCCTGACATTTAATCTCTCCCAAATACAACATTATTAACTTTATCAAAAAATCTCCATATCTTTTTATAAAAGTTAGTATGTGTCCCTATAAAATATGACAGTTCAGCAATCGCGGCCCCTGCAAACACATCAATTATATAATGCTGCTTCGTAAACTGCGTTGATGCAAACACGAGTACCGCAAACACTGCCGAAAAAACTTTGTACCAAACCGGTATATGTTTCTGTTTTCTTATCCCGATGAAACACATCCAGCTTACAAGACAATGTATCGACGGAAACAGATTTGATGCAGGGTCAGCCGTATATACGAACCTCATAAGAATACTTGAAAGACCGTTTCCAGTAATCTCAGGTCTTACATTGGTAGTAGGAAGCAATATAAAAAACACACCACAGATAAGTCTTGACAGATAATCACCTGTTGCAAACTTATACCAGTGTTCTCTCTCAGTCCTTGATATCATTATGTAGTTGACCGCCCAGAAAGCAAAGCATATAAGATATATGTATATCCATTCCTTAACAAACGGCAGACTCTTATCAAACTTAGTCGATAAGTCATAATGCTTAGCATTTTTCATAAGAAGCTGAGTTCCTGTATATATTGCCGAATTAAGCACAAAGCATGAAATAAGTGAGACAACCGTCTGCTTAGGAATAAGTTTTCCCACAGATTTTTCATACCATATTCCAAACTTTGTACTTCCTGTCTTACTCTTTTTTTTATCTCTCATATCTCTAATTTCCCTTATCCCTATTATCATCATTATTCCCGCCGGCATTATTCTCGCTATCCGGTTCGCCGCCATTATTCTCACCATTTAGCCCACCGCCATCATCATATTTTTCCATATCCTTATACATTCCATCCTCCTCATGCACTTCAGGATGAATAACCCTGTAAATAATCGTGTATGCATAAAGAAGTAACGGAATCATAATCGTCATACCCACACTCGCCATAAAAAGACCGTGAGCCTGCGGCTTGGCAAAAATCGCCGCCACAAACGAAGCAACATACATCCCAACCAAAAGAACACACATAACAATAGCCACAACCTGTTTTATTTTTTTCAATCAAATCACCTCACAACTACTCAAGAGTTTCGCTCTCATCCTTTATTTTATTAAAGTATTCAGAAATATTCCTCTCATACCCATTGTCTGACGGCACATAAAACTTTCGTCCCACAAGTTCATCCGGAAGATACTGCTGTCTTACATAATGATTCGGATAATCATGTGCATACTTATATCCCGTGCCATGACCGAGTTTCCCGGCACTTTTGTAATGTGCATCTTTTAAATGATTTGGTACTCCGCTTATCTTCTCATTCCGAACTGACTGCATTGCATCGTCTATCGCCATTATTGCCGAATTACTCTTTGGTGCTGATGCCACATATGCAGCCGCCTGTGCAAGCACTATCCGTCCCTCCGGCATACCAAGTCTTTCCACTGCCTGTGCCGCACTTACCGCTACTACAAGTGCCTGTGGGTCTGCGTTTGATACATCCTCGGCTGCACATATCATTATTCTCCTTGCGATAAATTTTACATCTTCACCCGCATAGAGCATCCTTGCAAGGTAATAGACCGCCGCATCCGGATCTGAACCACGCATACTCTTTATAAATGCAGATATTGTGTCATAATGATTGTCACCTGTCTTATCATATCTTACAGGTCTTTTCTGGATACACTCCCCTGCTGCTTCAAGCGTTATATGAATAATACCGTCAGCTCCTCTGTCGGTCGTGAGTATTCCAAGTTCAATGGCATTTAAAGCTGCCCTTGCATCTCCATTTGCCATGTCTGCAAGAAATTCAAGTGCCTCATCGTCTATCTTAGCATTGTACGAACCCATTCCCCTCTCTTTATCATTTACGGCACGAAGTATCAGTTCTTTTATATCCTCTGTATCTAGTGCTTTTAATTCAAATATCCTTGACCTTGATATAAGCGCACCGTTTACCTCAAAATATGGGTTTTCAGTTGTCGCACCAATAAGAATGACTGTTCCGTCCTCGACAAACGGCAGCAGATAATCCTGCTGTCCTTTATTAAATCTATGAATCTCGTCTACAAAAAGGATAGTTTTTTTGCCATACATTCCTGCGTTGTTTTTGGCTTTTTCTATGACTTCCTCCATATCCTTTTTTCCTGCACTTGTCGCATTTATCTGTAAAAACTCTGCACTTGTCGTGTTTGCTATAACCTTAGCAAGTGTTGTCTTTCCTGTTCCCGGAGGTCCGTAAAATATGATAGAACCCAGTTTGTCAGCTTTTATTGCACGATATAAAAGTTTGCCTTTTCCGACAATATGCTGCTGCCCCACCACTTCATCGAGCGTTCTCGGTCTGAGTCTTGATGCAAGCGGAGATTCATCTTCTTTGCTCTGTTCACGCATATAATCAAATAAATCCATGATGTACTACCTTTCTAAAAGATTACCGGACTGCCATCAAGCATTGCAAAATATATTTCCTCTCTGTCATCTATCCCAGCCTTGCCTGCCGTCGCTTCTACTATCTTTTTCTTTAATTCCTCACATTTATCAAGCGGTACTATAAATGTCATTACAACTTTATCAGTGTACTGTGTATCTGTTATCGTTATGTCCATATTTGCTGCAATATACTGTAATTTGCCTACACCGTTGTAATCAGTGTCTATCACAAATTTCTTTCCGGCTTCTTTGTTAATTATACTGCTATTTGCTATTCCCTCTTTTGCCGCACCGGAGTATGCTCTTACAAGTCCTCCCGTGCCAAGAAGTGTTCCACCGAAATATCTTGTCACAACAACAAGGATATTTATGATGCCCGCCCCCTCAATAACTTCAAGTATAGGCTTTCCCGCCGTTCCCTGCGGTTCTTTGTCATCACTGCATCTTTTTGTCTGCCCGTTTTCTCCTATAATATAAGCAAAACAGTTGTGTCTTGCATCCCAGTATTTTTTTCTTGTCTGCTCAATAATCTCAAGAGCCTCATCTTCGCTCTCTACCTTAAACACATTTGCTATAAATCTTGATTTTTTTTCAACTATCTCCCCTGTTCCGCCTTTATAAACTATCTTGTATTCTGACATTTACTCCTCCGTACATTCTGAAACTGTGCAAACATTGATACTGCTGCACTGACTATAACTAAAACATAGAAGCTTGAACCCCTGCTGAGAAGCATTGCTGATACCGCGATGCTGTGTCCCATGACCGGTGCAAACAGCGCTACGAAAAATCCCTCGTTGGCTCCGACACCTCCCGGAAACGGAAGGATATCTATACATACCGACACGAAACTTTGAAGCATTATTATCTCCAATGCCGAAAATCCACTGCCGCCAAGTGCCCTATAGACAAACCATGTTACTGCAAAGTACGAAATCCTCTGAACACAGGTCGTTAAGAATACGATTATTGCAACCTTTACATGGGTACGCATATAGACTGCACCCTCTTTGTATGAATCAAGCAGAGCGTCAAGTTTTTTTTCTGCCTTTTCTTTATGTCTTACTATCTTTAATTTATGTAAAAACCATGTTCCCATATAAGCAAGCTTTTTTGCACCCGTTTCTGAAAAAACTATGATGGTATATAAAACTATTGAAACAACATTTACCGCCATCCCAATAATAAACAGCCACATATATCCGCCGATATATTTTACGGCAAAATCAAAATGGAACAAAAATACATACAACTCAAATACGACGAGTACGACTTTGTATATTATCGTCCAGAAAAGAAGTGTCACTGAAGATGCTCCTGCATTTATCCCCTCCTCATGCATATAATATACCTGCATGGGCTGCCCACCGGATGCCGACGGTGTTATCGCATTAAAGAAAAATCCTATAAACGAATATTTTACACATTTTAGTCCCTGTTTCTTGAAATCGAGCGAGTGTAATATTATCTGCATGGAAACTCCCTCCATGATAACATAAACAAGTGCCGCAAACATCGAGAGAATCATATCAAATTTCTTAGCACCTCTCATCGCATTTAATATGTCATTTAAGTCCTGGTCTTTTAAAAGCACATAAAACACTGCCGCTAAAAGAACCGCCATAAATATTACATTTAAGTAGTATTTTTTATTTTTGCCCATTCTTCCTCCCATCCTGTCATTTCAGTAATACACCGGTAAAATCATCATCACCTTTAATTATTCGCAATCCACTCTGCTCCCTGCCATAACTCTATCAGCTTCTATTTTTGCAAAATCAACACCGTATGCATCCGCTTAACAAACATATGCATTTATTTCAAAACAAATCTTTTCGGTGCCATAAGATATGCAAGTGCATAACCTGCGACAAGCCCTACAACAGTTATCACCATTATTATTGCAGCAAAATACTGTGGAAGCGTATCTATCTGCAGGCATGAATATGATGCCACATATATAACACCCTTACATACTGAATATCCGACTCCCGTCTCTTTTCCACCCTCTGTGTACGGCTGGAAAATATAATACATACAAAGATATACCACTGAATAAAAGATACTCAGCAATACTATGCAGGCTATTATCGACAGAAGCTTTACCCACTGGTCTGCCTTTCCGATGATTATCGTATCTATCACAAAACCGACACATAATACAACTACCATAGGAAGTTCACTTTTTAACATAAATCTCAGTCTTATCCTGAAATTTTTAAGTATGGCATCAGGTCTTCTGTAATAACCGTATTTCATAAGACTATGATCGCAATTATAAAATAACGCTCTCGTTATGCTTCTTCCTGATGTAATGCAATACATAAGAAATACAAAGATAGTCATAACCCTGTCCATTGCATTCCACATATCATTTGCAAATGAATTAAACTCCTTTGCCGTTGAGCCTGCCTTAAATACGATAAGCCCCACTATGCTCGCAGCCATTATGATAAATGAAATAACCGTTTTTAATTTTCTCGGTCTTGAAAAAATCTTTTTGTGCCGCTCAAAAAATATCGCATTGAGATATTCATATCCCTCTTTTTCTTCAAAAATCTTCTGTCCTGTTTCTTTTTTGCTAAGGTCATCCGCCTCAACATTCTGATTTACCTTTACAAGCGCATCTACGGCAGCCTTCTGCTCCATAACCGTATTAAAACCGGCAAGTCTTTTGGCAACAAGCGGATAATTTTGATAATTTACAATATATTTTATTGATAGTACCGCCAGTACAACTGACAATATAAGAAACACCGGATTTGTCGCTACAATGCGTATATCAGGGTAAACTATCCCGTCAATGTCAAGTACATATTTGAGAAATATCAACAGATAAAAAGTTCCATATGCCACAAAAAACATAACTACCGTATAAATATTATAAAATATGCCCGGCAGCTTTTTATCAGTAAACGGCATACCAAATCTGTCGTTTAAGAAAATTCTTACCGCCTCTCCTATAAACCTGAACGCTGCAAATCCAAGCATATAAAGAAACACCGTCATTAAACTTTCATCAAATATGATATGCTGTGCCACGCTCATAAATACCGTGTAATATATTATCTGTGTAATCTGCGATTTAAATATTTTTAATAAAAAATACTTTTTTGCATCAATCCTCAGCAGACCGACAAGCAGATAATCTTTTTCATCACAGGCACATATATTACTGTTTACAAATGAACCCAGCAAAAAATTCATAAAGAAAAATATCCAGAACAACATGATACTTTGTCCCGTGAAAGCATTTTTCCCATCGTCCAAAAAAATATAAACAACAGCAGCTCCTAAACATATGGCGGCTAAAAAATATAAAAGTTTATTTATCATATCTCCAAGCACTGACCGTATTGCCGCCAACACCGCAAGCACTCTTTTTAAAGATACTCTCGCATAAAGTTCCTCAGGTATGCATTTTCCGATAACCGGTATTCTCCTAACCGTATATATAAATTTGTTTATTCTCTCGGCAAACGCAATCTGCATCTGCTGATACATCAATTCAAACATTCTTCTTCCTCCTGACTACGAAATTTCTGAGCAATTTGCTATAAAGATTCAGGTGTCAAATCTATTTGTCATCTCTCATAAGCAAATATTCGTGCAAAAAATAAACTCTCGTACTTATTTCTCACATTTATCAATCAAAATCATATGGATCGTAGTCATCAGTCCTGCTGTCTGATTGTGTATGATTTTCGGTATTGCCATCGGTCATTAAATTATCTTTCTCGTTTTTATTTTTATCATCCGAAAGATTTTGTTCATACAAACCTGCATCTGCACTCCACATATCAATATTTTCTGTATCTTCATCACTTTCGGCACTAAGCATCTGTATAAGCTTTTCTTCAAAGTCTGCACTGTGATAAACCTCATCTGCCACTCCTGCAAGCTTTCCTCCGTGAAGAAGCACTATCTCATCACAAAGATCTTTTGCGAGCTGAAGTATATGTGTAGAAAAAATGATTATATGATCCTTTTTCATATTCATAAGCATTTCTTTCATCTCATGTGCGGCGACAACATCAAGTGATGTTAGCGGCTCGTCGAGAAGTATAACCTCAGGGCTTGCAATAACTGTCGCAAGCATCTGCATCTTGTTTTTCATTCCATGCGAATAGCCTTTTATAAGTTTGTCAAGGTCACTTCTGTCAAAGCACACCATATCTGCATATTCCTCTGGTGTTTTAATATTTTTTATTTTCTTTTTGTTTATATCAGTAAAAAATCTGATAAACTCATAACCTGTAAGAAACTCCGGAAGTATGGGTGTTGAATAGACATAACCTATCTTTTCATAATCCATGCTCTCACTGTTTTCTTCATCTGTCATATAAATCTTTCCGCTGTCAAAATCCATCTCACCGCTTATACAGTTAAAAAGTGTTGTCTTTCCTGCACCGTTTCTTCCCAGCAGCCCATATATTTTTCCTTTCTCGAACAAGTAGTCAGCACCTTTTATAACTCTTTTTTCTTCAAAACTCTTTATCAGATTTTCTACTTTTAATTCCATTACCTTTTCCCTTTCCCTATTTTCTTATCTGTCCATCTCCGTTTATGAGGTATTTCATCGTTGTAAGTTCCCTAAGTCCCATAGGTCCTCTTGCATGAAGCCTCTGTGTTGATATTCCTATCTCAGCTCCAAATCCAAATTCACCGCCATCGGTAAATCTCGTTGAACAGTTTACATATACGCACGCACTGTCTATCTCCCTCTGGAATTTCTCAGCATTTTTAAGGTCATTTGTAATGATACACTCAGAATGTCCCGTAGAATATTCTGATATATGCTCTATCGCCTCATCTATATCATCAACAACTTTTACAGCCATGATATAATCATCAAACTCCGTGGCATAATCTTCCTCTGTAGCAGGCTTTATGCCTTCTCCGAGTATCTCAACGGTTCTCTCACATCCTCTTACATCAACATTAAACTTTTTAAACTCCTCCATAAGTTTTGGAAGAAACTCCTTTGCAACCGACTTATGCACAAGACAAGTCTCAAGTGCATTGCACACGCTCGGACGCTGTGTCTTTCCATTGTTTGTGACTGATACCGCCATGTCAATATCGGCACTCTCATCTATATAAATATGGCAGTTACCGCTTCCCGTTTCAATAACCGGCACCGTGGCATTTTCAACCACTGCTTTTATAAGTCCTTTTCCTCCTCTTGGAATAAGCACATCTATGTAACCGTTCGCTCTCATCATCTGATTTGAACTCTCTCTCGATGTATCTTCGACAAGCTGGATTATATCTTTCGGCAGACCACATTCCTCTACTGACTCCCTCATTATGTCCATAAGAATTTTATTTGAGTTTATCGCTTCTTTTCCACCTCTAAGTATCGCTGCATTTCCGCTTTTTATACAAAGCGTTGCCGCATCGACCGTGACATTTGGTCTTGACTCAAAGATAATACCGATAACTCCCATCGGAACTCTTGTCTTTGTGATACGCATACCGTTCGGTCTGGTGTAACCCTCGATAACCTCGCCGACCGGGTCATTTAACCCTGTCAGATATATGCACGCATCAGCGATGTCATTTATCCTTTCAGGTGTAAGCCTGAGTCTGTCTACCATTGCATCAGTTATACCATTTTCCTTTGCCATAGCCGTATCTTTTTCATTTTCTTTAAGTATCACATCAATATTTTTTCTGAGATTTTCTGCTATCTTTTCAAGAACCTCATTTTTCTTAGCCGTTCCTGCCGTCGCTATACTCTTTTTTGATGCCTTAGCTGCTTTACCAAGCTGTTCGATATAATTCATCCCGTCTTTCCCCCTCATTCTATAAACGATTTCAGGTGATTGCAAAACCAATGTGTTGTGCTGAGTGCACAATCTAATCATATCTTTACGACAGTTCCGCATACACCTATATAACGATTTGTTTCAATAAAAATCTTCAATATTTTAATAATTATATAAATTTTTTCAGTCAATAACTTTTGAGCACGCAACTGCTATAGAACCAGGTCCTATATGACACGCAATGCTTAATGACAACGGATAAAGGTCAACCTCAGTCACTCCGAATTTTTCGATTATCTGCTGTTTTAAATCCTCTGCCGCCTCAGGATTTTTGGTATGTGCTATCTCCATGTGTATGTTTTCCATATGGTCAGTACCGCCAAATCTCTTGTTTATGTCATCTTCTATTGCTGCAAGCATCTTCTTGACACCCTGCTTTTTTGTCTTGGCTATCGCATATGCGTCAAGTTTTTCTCCCTGAATCGTAAGAACAGGTTTTAACCTTAGTGCAGAGCCAACTGCTGCTGCCGCCGGTGTTATCCTGCCGCCCTTTTTGAGATATTTAAGCGTATCGAGCATTATATATATACTCGATTCAAACTTAACTTTCTCAAGCTTTTCTTTTATCTGAACTGCCGTAAGTCCTCTTTTTGCAAGTTCCATAGCATCAAGCACTGACTGACGCTGTGTGACAGATATTCTCTGGTTATCAACAACCTGAACTTTTCCATCATAATCATCTGCCAGCATCAATGCCGTATGGCATGAACTTGAAAGACCGCTCGACATAGGTATATAAACCACCTCGTCAGCCTCCTCAAGTGCCTCATCCCATATCTTCATGACGCTCTCCGGTGACGGCTGGGATGTCGATATGTCAACATCATTTTCAAGTTTCTCAAAAAATTCTTCCTGCGAAAGACTTATCTCCTCAAAATAAGTCTTTCCATCAATAAGAAAAGGCATAGGCAGAACTTTAATCCCAAGTTCTTTTGCATCTTCAAAATTTATACCACTGTTACTATCCGTAATAACCGCAATCCTGCTCATATTAATCTCCATTCTTGTGCTGTTTTTTGTGCAAACTGCTTTTAAGCCGACCGGTTTACACTGAAACTCATTAGATTATACCCTAAAAGTCGCTTTTTTACAAGAAAATAGCCGAATATTATACTTGTAGCTGTGACAGTCATGTAGTATCATATGATGCAAGATAGTATTAAATAGTATTAAATAAATTTTTTATAAATAATGGAGTAATATCATATGCATAGATTTTTAAGAGCTGTCGGTTTCAGCAACATCACAACAAAACAGGATATGGATAAACTTCTTGGTATCACTATGGATAAACCGTCCGTCAGCAAACAGATTTTGTCTAAGGATGGCAGAAAGATTACGGAACTGAGCCGTGAATTTGCACATAATACAGGACTTACGGTGCGTGGTGAATACGATAAGCTCGGCTTTTTTCATGTTGACCATTATTTTCCATATTGCTACAGTTCACTTATCACTATGAGAACTGAAGTCACAATAAACCGGCGTGTCGATACAAGTGCTTTTACAGGTATGTGTGATGATATACGCATGGCTGTTTCTGTTATTTTTTATCTGCAAAATTCCGTAGATTATATTAAACTTAATTTTACTGATAATACTCCGCACAGGGCAAATCTTGCACTCTCAGGTCTTTCACTTGCTGGACGCATCTTACTTGGCATAGAGAAAACTGATGACAGCATCGAAAGATTAAGACATGAAACACGCATGAAAAGACAGCTTATCATTCAGGCAAAAAACGGAGACCAGGATGCCATCGACAATCTAACTCTCGATGAGATAGACCTCTCCGGCCAACTCATGAAAAGAATTATGACAGAAGATTTGTACTCTATAGTCGATTCCACATTTATTCCATATGGCTCGGAATCAGACAACTATATGATAATAGGTACCATACTTAACTGGTCACTTACGACCAATCCTTACACAAATGAAGATGTTTTCCAGCTTCTTATAAACTGTAATGATGTTGTTATGAACATCTCCATAAACAGAAAAGACCTTGAAGGAGAACCTATGATAGGCCGTCGCTTCAAGGGCGTTATCTGGATGCAGGGACACGCTGACTTTATTTCAACCAGCCTGGTATAAGATACGGTGTATCTTTTGTCTGTGCCTTATAAGTTGATTCGTCTTTATTGAGATACACTTTATCATTAGTCGAAGCAGATGCACCTGTTTCTGCCATATGACCGGTTGAATTTGAAAAAGTATATTTCACATGACAGTCACAACTTTCCTTTGGCTGTGTTCCTCTTGCAAAATATTCGGTTTTTATATCATTTCCATCAAGTGCTCTGTCACAAAGACCGTAAACCGCAAGCTTGCCGCACTTCTTACATATTTTTCTAGTTATTATGTCTTCCGGTTTCTTAAAGTTTTTATTCTTCAATTTTTTGACTTTATGAACTTTCTCCATAATATCACGCCACATTATCTTGCTTGCACTTCCTGACATCTGCGTAAACATCGAATCATAGCCAAGCCATATTCCTGCCGTATAATACGGTGTATATCCCTCAAACCAGAAGTCCGTATTGTCAGATGTTGTTCCTGTTTTTCCTGCCTGTGGCATCTTGATTTTCTTAAATGCAGCTTTCTTTCCTGTTCCTCTTTTTATCACATCTTTCATTGCATCAGTAAGAAGCCATGCCGTCGTATTCTTCATCACTTTTTTACCGGACTTACTGTTTTGCAGCAGAACATTTCCCTTAGAGTCAACTATTTTTGTATAATATACAGGCTTTATATATGTTCCGCCATTTGCTATCGCAGCATATGCCGCCGTAAGCTCAACATTGGTTACACCATCCGTAAGTCCACCGAGTGCTGTTGGAAGCTGAATATCTGAATATATCTGCCCATCTGAAGTCTCCCGCCGGTCAACCAATGTCGTAAATCCAAGATTTAACAGATAATCAAATCCGGTCTGGGGTGTAACTTTCTGAAAAGTTTTTACCGTAACAATATTTACCGAATCGACAATACCCTGTCGCAGTGATGTAAGTCCTTTGTATCCTGATGAATCCCAGTCTTTTACACGCTTATTTGTTCCGGGATATTTGTATGGTGCATCATCCATAACATTTGCAAGTGTAAAACCACTTGTATCAAGTGCAGGCAGATATGTCGATAAAACTTTAAATGTAGAACCCGGCTGTCTCTTTGAGGAAGCTGCCCTGTTCAATGTTCTGTTTGCTGTCTTTTCACCTCTTCCTCCCACTATAGCCCTAACTTTTCCTGTAGACTGTTCCATCAAAACAAAAGATGCCTGCGGCTGCTTTATCAGATTGATGCTCTCACTCAGTATCTTATCATGCTTATCCAAATTTTTCTTTTTAAACATTTTTATATACTTCTCAGCTTTTTTACGGTTTTTAAAATAAAAACTTATTCTCTTTTTGTGTGCATCATTTATAAATGCTCTTACATCGCCCTCAGTATATAATTCAGTTTCACCATCTGATTTTTTTACCTTAAGCTGATATGAAAGATACGACTTTGTATTTTTCTGATAATATTTATCATTGTTTATAACATCATCACATATCTTTTGAAGTGACTGATCCTGACAAGTATATATCTTCAGCCCCTCCCTGTAGATTGCATTATATGCCTGTGTTTCCGTATATCCAAGTTTCTGTTTAAGATCACTTACAACATTTTCAATAACCGCATCAACATAATATGAGTTTATATCACCATAAGAAGATGTCCTTTTTTCTTTATTTATATCTTGTATCCGGCTGTAAACATCATCCCCCAATGCTTCCTCATACTCATCTTCAGTTATATATTTCTGATCAAGCATATTTTTCAATATAATCTTTCTTTTTGCTTCATTGTTCTGCTGCTCTGTGATAGGATTATATTCTGTCGGATTTTGGGTAATTCCCGCAAGCACTGCTGCCTCAGATACCGTCAGTTTTGAAACTGATTTTCCAAAATATCTTTTGCTTGCCGTCTCAACCCCCATTGTATTTTGTCCAAGATTTATCGTGTTCAGATAATATTCAAGTATTTTTTTCTTATCTATGGTACTTTCAAGCTTAATGGCAAGTGACTGTTCTTGTATCTTTCTTGAAACTTTTCCAAAAAATGACTTTTCATTTCCACCGCCAAACACCTGATTTTTCAAAAGCTGCTGGGTAATGGTACTCGCTCCCTGCGTCATTTTTTCATCAGATAATGCTGAAAACACCGCACGCAAAATTCCCTGAAGATCTACACCACTGTGTTTGTAAAATCTTGCATCCTCGATTGCAACAAATGCATTCTGAACACACTCAGGAATGTCAGTTATCTTTTTATACTCTCTGTTAGCGTTTATGCCCATCAGTTTTTGAACCTTTTTGCCGTTAGCATCATATATAATGGAAGGATATCCATCAGGCATTATATTTTCTTCATTTATATCAGGTGCACTGTCCGTAAGTCCTCTTACTATCCCGACTCCCGAAAATACCGCACACAAAATCAAGGTAAACACAATGATAACAGCAAAAATCTTTACATTAAGCTTTATTTTGTTGAATACTTTTTTATTAGATGAATTAATTTTATCTATTTTGCTGTCTATCTCTTTTTTGCCGTAATTCATAATTTCCTTTCCACTTAACACTATACGGGCTAATCGTTTTTCAAAAGCATTATGCCGTATCTGAAAACCAACTAACCCGTATATTTTCTTGATTTATATATTTTTAAGCTCTATGAATAATATCATGTCTCTTTGGTCCATTTGATACCATCTTAATAGGAACTCCGATTTCTTTTTCAATAAACTCAATGTAATCCCTACATTCTTTTGGAAGTTTATCATATTCTTTAATTCCGCTTATGTCACAATTCCATCCCGGAAGAACTTTGTAAACAGGCTTTGCTTTTGCAAGCTTTGCCGTAACAGGGAAGTCTTTTACGACTTCTCCATCAATCTCATAACCTACACATACCGGAATCTCCTTGAGATAACCGAGACAATCAAGCACTGTAAGTACAACCTCAGTTGCACCCTGAATCTCACATCCGTAACGCGTTGCAACTGCATCAAACCATCCCATACGACGAGGACGACCTGTTGTTGCTCCATACTCTCCGCCGTCACCACCATGTTTACGAAGTTTGTCTGCTTCTTCCTCATCAAGAATCTCACTTACAAATTCACCTGCTCCAACAGCACTTGAATAAGCCTTGACTACAGTAACGATTCTTTTTATCTCATATGGTGGTATGCCTGCACCGATTGCTCCGTATGCGGCAAGTGTTGATGATGATGTAACCATAGGATAAATTCCGTGGTCCGGATCTTTGAGTGAACCAAGCTGTCCCTCTAAAAGAATATTCTTTCCTTCTTTAATAGCCTTCCTAAGATATGCAGATACATCACATACATATGGTGCAACCATATCTCTGTACTTATGAAGTGTATCAAGTATCTCTGCCTGGTCAAGTTCAGGTTTATTGTATAAATGTTTTAATATAACATTTTTCTGGACACAAATTCTTTCAATCTTCTCTTTTAATGCATCATCATCCTGGAAAAGCTCTGAAACCTGGATTCCAATCTTTGCATATTTATCTGAATAAAATGGTGCAATTCCTGACTTTGTAGAACCAAATGACTTCTTGCCAAGTCTTTCTTCTTCATACTCATCAAATGCGACATGATAAGGCATAAGAATCTGAGCCCTGTCAGATACGAGGATTTTTGGCTGTGGTACTCCTCTTTTAACAAGTTCATTTATTTCATTGAATAAATATGGGATATTGAGTGCAACACCATTACCGATAATACTTGTAGTATGATCATAAAATACACCTGATGGAAGTAAATGCAATGCAAATTTACCATAGTTGTTTATAATTGTATGACCTGCATTACTTCCTCCCTGGAAACGAACGATGATGTCCGACTCTTCTCCAAGCATATCAGTAATCTTACCTTTACCTTCATCTCCCCAGTTAGCACCTACGATAGCTGTAACCATAAAAATCCTCCAATCTGTCATAATATGTATGACACCATATATTTTACGATATGTATAGATGAGTCTGCTGACCCCTTTGACAATATACCACTGTTCGTGCTTATGATATGACCGCCGGCAGTAAGACAACATTCTCATGTCTTTATTTATAAGACCACAATGGATTATACCTAATTTGAAGAATTATATCAAGACCTTATCTATAACAATATCATTTGTTTCTTTTGATAAGTCATAAAATTCATCTCCCACCTGGACAACAGGCTTTGAAAATTCATTTTTGTTTATCATTATTACTTTTCCAATCTGATTTGTGGAAAGCCTTACATTAGTATTCATATATGCCTGTACTGCTTTTTCGAGAAACGGAAGCAAAAACTCAACATCATACTTGACGATTCCCTCGCGTTCAAACATCTCTATAACATCAAACGGACATATTGCTGCCCTATATGCTCTGTCTGATGTCATGGCATCATATGTATCCGCTATTGCGACAATTCTCGCAAATGGCTCTATCTGTTCTCTTTTGTATCCCCCCGGATAACCGGTTCCATCACATCTCTCATGATGACGCATCGCAACTTCTGCTATCCTTGGGTCAAGATTGTCAATGCCTTTAAGAATATTATTTCCAAACAGTACATGCGTCTTGACAAGATTATACTCCGGAAGTGTAAGTCTGCCTTTTTTCTGTATTATATTGTCAGGTACCATCATTTTTCCTATATCATGAAGAAGTCCTGCCAATGTAAGTACCTTAAGTTCCTCGTCACTAATGTCCGGATATACAATACGCCCTATCATATTACTGAGCAATGCAACATTGACACTGTGAACATATGTTACATCATCATACCCTCTCATACACTGAAGCATATCAAGAATATGAATACTATTTCTTCCTTTCGATACAACATTTTCAACATCGCTGAGTATCGACTCACCATCTATCTGCTCATTGTGCATTACAACCTTGCTGAATACATTTTTAAGATTGTCAACGCTGTCAACAAATGCACTGTGAAACACTTCAAACTCTTTGCTCTCTTTAACTTGTTTCAGAAAGCTTTCATGTTCCTGTTCTGCTGAGTTTTTAATTTCCTGCCTCTGTTCGTTCAGGGCTTCGTCCCCGTCAGGCATGACTTTTTCATTCTCCGCTGCTGCATTGTTTCCGTCATCATCGACTTTAATTCTAATTGCGAAGACACCATATTCTTTTAGTGAATCAATAATATCTTCCGTAAGTACCGTACCTTCAGGAATTACCAGCTTATCATCTGATGTATAAACATCATCTGCCACTATCATGTTTTGTGTTGCCCTGGAAGTCAAAATACGCTTAGCTGCCATATAGCCTCCATTCTGCTTGCCAAATTTTCAATTCATACCCTTTTGCAAGCCCTAATTTAATTATTTTTATCAGACATTTATTTCTGCCTTAACTCCTAATATATCTTTATTTGCATCCAAGATAGGATTTACGATATTTTCAAGAAATTCCGTAACCTGTGAAGCTGAACGTCCAACATATTTTGCCGGATCCATCGTTGCATTTAATTCTTCAATTCCTACCGGGAACTTATCATCGTCTGCAATGAGTTCAAGAAGATTGTTATCTTTTCCATATTTCTTTACATTTTCTCCGGCTTTCATTGAAAGTTTACGAATTTCCTCATGAAGTTCCTGTCTGTTTCCGCCAGCCTTTACTGAATCCATCATGATATTTTCAGTTGCCATAAACGGAAGTTCTGACATAAGGCGTTTCTCTATAACTTTGTCATAAACTACAAGTCCATCAACAACATTGAGCACGAGGTCTAAGATTCCGTCTGTTGCAAGGAATCCCTCCGGAACACTGATTCTCTTATTTGCCGAATCATCAAGTGTTCTCTCAAACCACTGACACGCCGATGTGAACATTGTGTTTGTCACATCTGACATGACATATCTTGAAAGCGATGCGATACGCTCACTTCTCATAGGATTTCTCTTGTATGCCATAGCCGATGAACCTATCTGGTTTTTCTCAAATGGCTCCTCTATCTCTTTAAGATGCTGTAAAAGTCTTATATCATTTGAAAATTTATGTGCACTTGCAGCAACACCGGCAAGAACATTCAATACACGTGTATCAAGTTTACGCGAATATGTCTGTCCTGAAACAGGGAAACATTTTTCAAATCCCATCTTCTTTGCAATAATATCATCTAACTTTTTAACCTTTTCCTCATCACCGTCAAAAAGTTCCATGAAACTTGCCTGCGTTCCTGTGGTTCCCTTTGAACCTAAAAGCTTCATAGTAGAAAGAACATATTCAACATCTTCAAGATCCATAACAAATTCCTGAAGCCATAATGTAGCTCTCTTACCTACCGTTGTAGGCTGTGCCGGCTGAAAATGTGTAAATGCAAGTGTCGGCTGGCTTTTATATTTGTCTGCAAATTTTGAAAGTTCGTCAATAACATTGATAAGTTTTTTTCTTACAAGCTTAAGCCCCTCTGTCATAACAATAACATCTGTATTGTCTCCTACATAGCAGGATGTTGCTCCAAGATGGATGATTCCTGCTGCCTTAGGACACTGTACACCGTATGCATATACATGCGACATAACATCATGACGAACTTCTTTTTCTCTCTGTTTTGCCACATCATAGTTTATGTTATCGGCATTTGCCTTAAGCTCGTCTATCTGCTCTTTAGTTACTGCCGGCTCTCCATGCTCATTTTTAAGTCCGAGTTCATTTTCCGCTTCTGCAAGTGCAATCCAGAGTCTTCTCCAGGTTTTAAACTTCTTATCAGGCGAAAAAATGTATTGCATTTCTTTACTTGCATAACGCTCTGAAAGCGGGCTTGTATATCTATCATAACTCATATCTTCTATTCCTTTCCCTTCCGTGATGATAAAACATCATCAGCTTTGTGCCATAGTTTATAATATCAGGTCTGACTTTTTAACTTTTCGTATCATATCGTATCCTGTGTCTGAGGATTACTTTTCAAAATCTCCTCTTATATCCTCCTTAGGAGGCTCTACAGGATAATTTCCGGAGAAGCAGGCATTACAATAACCTTTGTCTCCGTCTATAAGTTCACTTAATCTTTCTATGTCAAGATAACCGAGAGAATCTGCACCTATCATCTCACATATCTGTTCTACTGAATGATTGTATGCTATAAGCTGGTCACTTGACGGTACATCCGTTCCAAAATAACACGGATACAGAAACGGTGGTGAACTGATGCGTACATGCACCTCAGATGCTCCTGCATCTTTTATCATCTTTACTATCCTTGCACTTGTCGTTCCTCTTACAATGGAATCATCTATCATTACAACTCTCTTGCCCCTTACAACTTCCCTTAACGCATTTAATTTTACTCTTACGCTCGACTCTCTCGCCGACTGCTTAGGTTTGATAAATGTTCTTCCCACATAACTGTTCTTGACGAATGCAATGCCATAAGGTATTCCGGACTCCATTGCATATCCCATAGCTGCCGCATTTCCTGATTCAGGTACACCTACTACGATGTCTGCATCTACCGGATGCGTCTGTGCCAGAATCCTTCCGGCTGTTATCCTCGACGAATTTACTGATATGCCGTCTATGTAACTGTCAGGTCTTGCAAAATAAATATACTCAAATATACATTTTGCCGCTTTTGCCTGTGTCAGACTCTTGTCAGATTTTATGCCATCCTGTGTGATGGTTACAATCTCACCCGGTTCTACATCTCTTATAAACTCTGCCCCCACCGTATCGAGTGCACATGACTCTGATGAAAGTACATATGCATTGTCCCTCTTTCCTATACATAGTGGTCTGAATCCAAATGGATCTCTTGCTCCTATAAGTTTTCTCGGACTTGCCACAACAAGTGAGTATGCTCCCTTAAGCTTAACCATCGCATTTTTAACGGCTTCTTCAACTTTTCCGGTCTTTAGTCTTTCCCTTGCAATAAGATAAGCAATAACCTCTGAGTCGATACTTGTCTGAAAAATAGCTCCGTTCATCTCAAGCTCATTTCTAAGTTCTAATGCATTTACAAGGTTTCCGTTGTGTGCCATTGAGAGAGTACCTTTTATATAGTTCAAAACAAGTGGCTGTGTATTCTCAGCAACACTTGCCCCCGCTGTCGAATAACGCACATGACCTACTCCGATATCACCTGCCATCTTTTCAAGATTTTCTGCATTAAAGACTTCATTTACAAGTCCCATACCTTTGCATACATTTGAATTTCTCGGCGGACCATCTGTCCTGCTGACTGCGATACCACAGCTTTCCTGTCCACGATGCTGTAATGCAAACAATCCATAATAGATTGAAGATGCAACATCATTTCCATCAAGGTCATACATACCAAAAACTCCACATTCTTCTCCGAGTTTAGGTTCCTCTATACCTCTCAGAAGACAACCTTTGCAATCACCTTTCTGACAGGATTTTCTTTCCCCGCAATAATTTGTTTCGTTATTCATTGTTTCCTCCGGATTTGTATTTTAACGCAATTACCACAAATATAATTATATCAATTTTTTACAAAATCGCAAGTTAATATTGATTTTTCGTATAAATATAACAAAAAACGGTTACTTTTCACTCTTCATAAATATAAACACAAAAAAATCTATTGCGGTGTTGTTGTTACCGCCTGTGCCGTTGCAGCCTGTACCGGACTATCCACATTCTCAGGGATTATTCCCCTCATGAATTTAACAGTGAGTATTCTCTGAACTGACTCATCGAGTCTGTCCATACCTATCTCACCTGAGTCTACCGCTGAAAGTATATTTTTATATGCTTCTTCAAAATCCATAGGCATAAGGATTATATCGGCACCTGCCTCGAATGCACCTAGTGCAGCTTCTTCTGACGAGTATTTGTCTGTTATTGATGCCATATCCATAGCATCTGTTATTATAACGCCCTCAAAACCAAGTTCCTCTCTGAGTATGGTCTTCATGATAAGTTCTGACATACTTGCCGGCTGTGCAGTCTCCGTAACCCTGCTTACCGATATATGCGATACCATTACAAAATCGGCACCTGCCTTTATTCCTTTTTCAAAAGGTACAAAATCGACTTTTCTAAGTGCAGCTATACTGCTGTCAATATTTACATTTTCAATATGAGTATCCCCCTTTGACGAACCTTGTCCCGGAAAATGTTTGAGTGTTGCCGAAACATTTGTTGACTGGATACCTTTTACAAATGCCTCCACAAGCTCTGCCACCTTGTCCGGGTCCTTTCCAAATGACCTTGAACCTATCTCGAGATTCAGGTTACTCGTCTTTACATCTGCAACCGGTGCAAAATCAACATTAAAGCCCAGCTTTTTTATATCATTTCCTATGGTTTTTCCCATATTGTTTACATAATCAGCATCTTTCTTTTTGCCAACATCCTCCATTGAAGGATACTTTGTTGTTTTCATATCAGGATTGCCTGCGATTCTTGCAACCTCTCCGCCCTCTTCATCAACCGTTACAAATGCCGGAATGTCAGCAGCTTTCTGAATTTCTTTTATGAGTTTTTTCGTCTGCTTTCTTTTTCCGATATTTCTCGAAAACATTATAACTCCGCCTATGCTGTTTTTCTTAATAGCTTCTTTCATCTTCTTTGAGCATTTTTTCCACTCATAATAACTTCCTTTAGATGAATCGAGCTGTTCAAGATTTACCACAAATAACTGTCCGACTTTTTGTTCAACACTCATATTCTTAAGATACTGTGCTGCCTTTGCAAATGCATCTTCCTTTGACAAAGTTTTTACCTCTGCCTGTTTTACGGTAGACGCAGGTGCCTTTGTATTTTCAGCTTTTTTATCACCGCCGGATAACGAACATCCTGTAAGCGAAATGACAAGCAATAAACTCATCGCTGCCTTTATAATTCCATATGTGCTGTTTATTTTCTTTCTAAACATAATTACCTCTTTCCTGTTTTTAGATTGATTATATCATATAGCCCTATGATTTTTAATTAATTTTTTCTAAATAAAATCAATTCATCCTCCATTTTTCGCCACTCCAAAAGTCATTTTAACCTTTTTTCAAATTTCTTTCAATTTTTTGTAAATAAGACAACCCACACCGCATATTATGAGATTGTAGATAATTATTAAGTCGATGAAATCGACAAATGGAGGATTTATGAGTGATTTAGCAGCAACAACATGTGGCGGATGCAGCAACGGAGATAGCGGATGCAGTTGGATTATCATTCTTCTTTTACTCTGCTCATGCTGTGGCAACGGAAACGGCTTTGGTTTCGGTAACGGCTGCGGATGCGGTTCTGACAACGGATGCAATTCAATCATCTGGATTTTACTTATTCTTTGCTGCTGTGGCGGCGGTGGCTTCTAAATATCCGCAAAAACAGCAAAACGTTTACATTACTTAACGACAATATTTAACAATATTTGGGGAGCCTTAAAAAGGCTCCCCGTTTTTTAGTAAAACAACTATCCAAAACAAAATAAAATTTCGTTTGAAATACTGTTTTTGATTTAAACTAAGTTCTACAACTCATATGCAGTTTTTATCACAAACTCAGCTTTATCTGCATCTTCCCTTGTTTTTCTTACACTCTACACATTTCCTGTCTATCTCATAGACCGTATCTTTCTCTATAACAAGCTCCGTATTGTCATCTATTATGATTCTTTTTATCACATTATCACTTTCTTTTTCAACCGGAGTTTTCTCTTTTTTTTCAACAGCTTTAAGTTCTGCTGACTCATTTCCATAATAATAGCATCTTCCCATATTTTTTCTCCGTATATCAGGATATACACTATTATTTTATGTAGCTTTTATATCGAAGTGAAAACCTTAACCGTTGTAATTTTTTATTATTTAAACAAACATTCGCAATCTGCTTCGCTACTTGCTCATGAACTCAGTCGCTTTGTGACCTGTCAGTGAAAGTTTTTATACTATACGCACTAAAAAACCGGAATACTTATATGCGTTCAAAATACTTTTTAATATTATACATCTTTGATGTCATCGACTCTAAGAGCATATCAAACGCACATATCGCCGCCATAGACTCGACAACTACAACCGCTCTCGGCACGATTATCGGGTCATGTCTTCCCTTTATCTGAACTTCAATATCCTCACCGTCACGGTTTACGGTCTCCTGACTCCTTGCAATAGATGGTGTCGGCTTAACTGCCGCTCTTAAAACTATATCACTTCCATCACTTATGCCGCCCAGTATCCCTCCGGCATTGTTTGTCTTTTTAGAGACATTTTCTCCGTCCATCTTAAATGCATCGTTGTTGTCTGAGCCATACATTGAAGCCGCTTCAAAACCTGCACCTATCTCCACACCTTTAACTGCACCTATCGACATAACAGCCTTTGCAAGATTTGCGTCGAGCTTCTCAAAAACCGGCTCTCCTACACCTGTAGGTATTCCTGAGATGACACATTCAATAATTCCGCCCACTGAGTCCTGTTCATTCATCTTCTCCTCAAGAAGCTTTTCGGCTTTATGTGATGCCGCAATGTCAGGCATATAAAGAGGACTTTCCATAATCTTATCAAATGAAACATCTGTCGTATCTGCTTCAATGCCGCCTATTGCCTTACTGTATGCCATAACATTAACACCAAGCTGTTTCAATGCCTCGCACGCAATGGCACCTGCCGCAACCCTGCCTATAGTCTCACGGCCTGAAGAACGACCGCCGCCCCTGTAATCTCTGAAACCGAATTTTTCATCAAAAGTATAATCAGCGTGTCCAGGTCTGTAATACTTAGCAATCTCCGAATAATCCTTTGAACGCTGTGTCTTATTGTAAACAACCATAGAGATAGGTGTCCCCGTCGTCTTACCCTCAAAAACACCTGACTGTATCTCGACAAGATCGTCCTCCTTTCTCGGAGTCGAATAACGCGTCTGCCCCGGCTTCCTTCTGTTGAGATACTTCTGGATAACCTCCTCGCTAATCTCAAGCCCTGCCGGACAACCATCAACAACAACGCCAATGCCCTTACCATGGGACTCCCCCCATGTAGTCACACGAAACAAATTTCCAAACGATGAACCTGCTGCCATATCAATTTCTCCTCTCTTCCTTCAAATTTTCCAAAACATAAACATATGTTTTTTAATATCATCAAATCTTTTCAGAATTAATTGCTTATTTTTTATCAAAACATAATTTTACTTATCTGATTTCCGAAAAAGTAACACTGGATTGTGCGGATATAACAAATAATATAAGCAGGCATTGTGTCACCGTCAGCACTTAATCAGTGTCTTTTACTGATTTATGTACTGCTACGGTGACAGTATAGCGAGAGCGTGCCTGCGGTATTATTGTTATATCCGCACAATCCTCACAGCCTACATTTTAAAATCAATCAGTAAACTTTAAGCTCCTTCCAAAGCCTGTTATAATACTCCTCCGCATCCTTTCCAAGATACTTAAAGACCTTGCACCTGTCTATAACATCATCTGACGGAAAAATCGCATTTCTCTCTGCCTTTTCCTCGTCATCTATCTGGTCTAATACCGCTTCATTAGGTGTTGAATAATATACATATTCAAAGTTTGTCATTGCCACATCTTCCCTGCACAAAAAGTCAAGGAATTTGACGGCTCCATCATAATTTTTACCTTTCTTTGGTATAACCCAGCTATCCATCCATATGTCAGAACCCTCTTTAGGAACAACATATTCAAGTTTATCATTGTAGTCCTGTGCGATACTAGCCTCACCTGAATATATAAGTCCCATAGCAGCCTGGTTGTTCGCCATATCATCCCTAATCTCATCCACAAGGTAGGATTGTACTATCTCCTTTTGCTGCTTAAGGTCATTAAGTGCAGTCCTCAGCTCATTTTTATCTGTCGTATTTATAGAATAACCATGTCTTACAAGTGCCGGTATGAAGCTGTCCCTGACACTGTTCTGCATGATTATGTTGTTTTTATACTTCTTATCCCATAGGACATCCCAGCTGTCAGGTACTTTATCCACCATTTCAGTATTATACAGTATGCCGACTGTTCCCCAGTAATAAGGAACTGTATAACTAAGTGTCTTGTCAAAACTTTTCGACATATCCCAGTATTTTTTACCGATATTTTTGATATATTTCATCTTATCGTAGTCAATTTTTCTTACATCTTTTTCCTTTATCATCTTGTCGAGCATATAATCAGAACAACAGATAAGGTCATAATCCACCGCACCATTTTTAAACTTTGTGTACATCGCTTCAGGTGTCAGAAACTCCTCATATACCACCTTTACCCCTGTTTCTTTCTCAAATTTATCAAGAAGCGTGGAATCAATATAATCGCCATAATTAAAAACTACTATCTTATTTTTTGAAGAAACATCATTATTTTTACACGCAGTAAGAAAAAAAGTTGATGAGACCGTTATGCTCATAAACAAAACTGCCGCCGTAAGTCTCTTTATGCTTTTTCTCATCATGCCGCTGCCCCCTTCTTTTTCAAAGACATAACGCTTTTTCTGTTTATCACAAACAGCACAATAAGCACTATTATGAATATTATCGTTGACAGAGCATATATCTCCGTCTGAATACCCTTTCTGTACTCCGCATTTATCATTGTAGACATTGTGTGTATTCCCGGTGCTTTAGTGAAATATGTCACTGAGAAATCATCGAGAGACATTGTAAATGCGAGTAAAAATCCTGACATTATGCCCGGCATTATATCAGGGATAACGACTTTCCACATTGCATACAGCCTTGACGCACCAAGGTCTAGTGCAGCCTCGTATGTGCTTATGTTAAGCTGCAAAACTTTCGGCCAGACCGACAAGACCACATACGGTATTATCAGTGTGATATGTGCTACCATCATAGTCGAAAAACTAAGCTCTGTAAACCTCGTAAACAGAAGCATAAGTGCTATACCTGTTACAACATCAGCATTTAACATCGGTATATTTGTAACTCCCATTATCGCAGAGCGTACTTTTTTGCTCATGCCTATCATTCCAATACAGACGAGCGTTCCTAAAATCGTTGCTATAAAACCTGCCGCTGCCGCAAGGATAACGGTCGTATAAAGTGCATTCATTATCGTACCGTCATGGAACAGCTTTTTGTATGCAGCAAGAGAAAATCCTCCCCATACGGCTTTATTCTTTTCTGAGGCGTTGACGGAAGAAATTATCAAAACGCCTATTGGAAGATAGAGCATTATGAGGATAACGGCAAGATATATTTTCTGAAAAATGTTCTTTTTCTTTACCATATACTCTCTGACTCCTTTCCATTATCAAATATCCTGTATATAACGATACTTATAAGAATAAGCACCATAAGTGACATAGACAATCCCGAACCCGCATGAACATCAGCATATCCTGAATTAAAAGCCTGCTCAATGGCATTACCGATAAGATATATCTTACCGCCGCCAAGCATATCCGCTATGACGAACTCGCTCATTGACGGAACAAGCACCATCGTTATGCCGCTTACTATCCCCGGAACACTCAACGGGAGAATTATCTTTCTAAGCACGACCGAATTGGTGGCTCCGAGGTCTTTCGCCGCATTTATAACATCCTTGTCTATCTTTACGACAGCATTGTATATTGGCAGAACCATAAACGGAAAATAATCGTATGCCGTTCCAAAGATAATGGCGGCTTTCGTGTTCATTAGATACACCTTTGAAAGACCAAGCATTGTAAGAAATTGGTTTAAAAATCCATTATTTAGTAAAATAAGTCTCCACGCAAGTGTCCTCAACATGAAATTCATCCACATAGGCAGGATAAATATCATAACGATAAAGCTGTTTTTGTCCGTCGAATATTTACTCAATATTACTGCAAGCGGAAATGCAAGCAAAAGGCAGACAACCGTCACGATAAGAGACATTTCAAAACTTAACAGAAGCGGTTTTGCATTAACCGGGTCTGCGATGGCTGCAACATATTTAAAAGTAAATCTTCCGTCTGAATTTGTAAATCCGTTGTAGATGATAAGTCCGAGAGGAATCACCGTAAACAGCAGCATCCAGATAACATACGGTCCTGCCAGAAGTTTGGAACCGAGATTTTTTAACTTACCCATAAAATCACTCCTCTCCTACTCCTCAACAAGTACCTTTTCGTCTTCTGACTCAGGCTTGTTCATAATCTGGATATTGAAAGGATCTACCCAGAGTCCGACTTCTTTTCCCGGCTCCGCCATGACTGTACTATGCACAAGAAATGTAAATCCACAGGCATCTATCTCCATCTCATAGTGAACGCCCTTAAATATTGCTGAAATAACCCTGCCGTTTATTATACCTTTGTCCTTTTCAGTGATAACAAGATCCTCAGGTCTTATGACAACATCAACCGGCTTGTTTGTACCAAAGCCCTCGTCGACACACTCAAACTTAGTACCGAGAATATTTACGACCCTGTCCTGAACCATCGTCGAAGCTATAATATTACTCTCACCGATAAAATCGGCAACAAATGCATTCTGCGGTTCATTGTAAATATCCTCAGGAGTGCCTATCTGCTGGATATAGCCCTGATTCATTACAACTATAGTATCAGACATTGTAAGAGCTTCTTCCTGGTCATGCGTTACATAAATAAAAGTAATGCCAAGCTCATTTTTAAGCCTGATAAGCTCGTATTGCATATCCTGACGCATCTTAAGGTCGAGTGCCCCAAGCGGCTCGTCAAGAAGAAGCACCCTAGGTTCATTTACGATGGCTCTCGCTATCGCAATCCTCTGCTGCTGACCTCCTGAAAGAGAGTCCGGCATACGCTTTTCAAACCCATCAAGATTTACAAGTTTCAATGCGTATTTTATCTTATCCTTTATATAGGACTTTGATTTATTTTTAATCTTAAGTCCAAAAGCGATATTTTCTTCTATATTCATATGCGTAAATAACGCATATTTCTGGAAAACCGTATTTAAGTTACGCTCATTAGGCGGCATATTTGTAATATCTTTTCCGTCGAATATAACCTTGCCCCTGTCAGGAGTCTCAAAACCACCTATTATCCTAAGTGTCGTTGTCTTGCCACATCCACTCGGTCCAAGCAGTGTCAAAAATCTGTTTTCATTCATAAAAAGGTTCATATCATCAAGAATGACCTTATCCCCATAAGATTTTGTAATTCCTACCAAATCGATAAGTTTCTTCGCCATTTATTTCACTCCAGTCTTTCTTCTAATGTCTTGTGCAGATAATGTAAAAATATTGCTGATACAATATTTTGCCGCAAAACAATGGCGGCATCACTTTGCAGCAAGCTGTTCAAAATAATGATTACTTTCAAAATGTTATCAATATATCTGCATAAAATCAATTATATATCATAAAATCAATTTAGAAAATACTTTAAAGGAGAATTATATTGGAATTTTCAAACGAACATCAACGCCGTCTTGCAATGCTCAAAGCGGCACTGCCATATGTTCCTCCACATAACAAAAAAGCCATGGAAATAATACTCCAGGCTGATAATCTCATTTCGCTGGCAACAGAAGTCTCACAAAATGACGACGAGATGACACTGCGTGCAGCCCAGGCAGAAGCCGCTGCCACTCCGGCAGTTTATGAAAAACTGCTTCTAAACATAAAAGACTATTGCACACCTGCCGAGTCAGAGGTAGTCCGTATGCTGTTAAATTTCCTGCACGCCGGCGAACTGTTTAAAAACTACAGAGATTTCGCAAAAACACATTCCGCCGTCAAAAGTGAAGAATACAGCGAAAACAGTACACAAAATTTTATGATGGAGTTTCTAATGTCACAGCTTTCACCACAGCAGCGTACAACATTTGAACAGGTATCCAAAGTCATGAACAATAAAAAAGGAGAAGACAAAGTATATGAATAACTGGAAAAATAACAAATCTTTTATGCAGATGGATCCAAGTAAACAGCATATGGTGGAGCTTCTCGTAAACTCGCTCCACGGCAAAGACCTAAACGAGGCACTGCCAATCCTCGCAAACTGGAAAGACAAACTAAGAACAGAACATATAAGTTTCACTGCTGAGGAAGATAAACTTCTCACTGACATCTTCATTGAAATGCTCCCTCCAAAACAGAAAAGCCAGTATGAATTTCTACGGTCTTTTTTGTAAAAATAATATATACCATATCAGCTCAATTTTATTATGCTAATAATACACTAAGCCATTTTCTGTTGACCCTTGCATCAATTTATAAAAATCTCAATATATTTTTTAAAGCTGAGACTACTTACGGCACAGACATAACCTTTTGCGGCTGCTCTTGCAGCCTCTAAAGGATGTGCCAGTAAATCCCTGACAAGCATAGCCGCCCCTGTCATATCCTCAAGCGAATACATAAAAATATTTTCACCGTCAACAAATTTCTTTTCAAGATAAGTACTCTCATCTGTCACGCAGACACAACCGTTACACATAGCAAGTGCTATGCGGTCATGCTGTCCAGCCTTAAACCACGGCAGAACATTCAATGCAATCTTAGTATCAGCGTATAATTCAGGAAGTCGTCTATAATCAACCTCACCACATATATTTATCTTTCCCTTAAATCTGTCCCCGCTTTTTTCCACATTTCCACACTTTTCTACAAACTTTTCCCATCCATGTCCGAATATATCAACATCGATGCCGTTTCTTAACATCTCCATTAACAATTCTTCCCTGATAACCGCTCTTATAAACATATCCGCCAAAAAATTAAGTTCAAGACCATCTGCAAAAGCTGCAGCTGTTTCTCTTAATACTTTTTCCTCCGTTATATCTCCCAATGCAAAAGTGTAAGCCTTTTCTATTGTTTCACACGGGTTTTCCAACAGATAACCAGCCATCTTGTTAAATATCTGCATACTATTTATAAATTCCTGTGCCGGTTCTTTATGCATAGTTTGAAAATTTTTAATTTCCACACTATCTCCGCCACCTCGCATGGCAAGTGCGACAATATCCTCCGATGACGTATAAGTTCCGGTAAAAAGAACATCCCTGCTCCTCTCATTGTATGGGACAAGACTTTTCGCCGTATCAGCCGGCAAAGGCATCACGATAACCTCCTTAATATGACTGTAATACTTTCTGATATACTCTGCATGAGTCTCATCAAGACAAACTACTCTCATATTCTTAAGAGGCTGCCTCAAGACACTGTTGTGGTAAAGAGGATGGTCAAGAATAATATGCCACAACTTTACATAGTCGCCGCCGCTGCTGTCATTTTTAATGTCAAATATGTAATTTTCTCTGTCATACTTCACGCTGCCGCCCGCACATTCTGTCCCGGCAACATCATTATCTGCATTATAATTATCATAATAATTTTGGGAAAACATATATGAAAAAATATCCGTATTAAAATCTATTATATCTGTAACTTCTTTTATTCTTTCATACTTTTGCACAAATCTTTCGGCATCTTCCTTAGAATTTATATCTACTATCTCCGAACTTATTCCGGTCTTTTTTAACTCCTCGTTGATACGCTCCGCAAAGTATGATGTCGAACCGTAACAGACATTTCCTTTTTTTAGTATTATAATGTGTTTTTTCATATGACCTCATCCCCACATTTTTAATAATAAACTCCAATTTAAAATGTTTATGGCAAAAAAATCTTTTGTATAGCTTTTTCCCGTTTATTCACCGCCTTACAATAGCCGTCACAAGTTTCTCAACCTCTCTTGATGGTTCTTTAAGGTCAGGAATACATATAACCGGAATTCCGGCAGCTCTTGCCGCCCTTATTCCATTTTCACTGTCCTCAAGCACAAGTGCTTTCATCGGAGATACATTAAGTCTCTCGCAGGCATAGATAAAAATATCCGGCTCCGGTTTTGATACCTTAACTTTATCCCCACCAATCACAACATCAAAAAAGCCGTTAAGTTCTGCCTGTTTCAAATATTTTTCAACAAGTTCAGTCTTTGTCGATGAAGCAACCCCACATTTAATATTCCCTGCTTTTAACTCCTGTAAAAGCTCTCTTATCTGAGGTTTAACCGAAAGACCGATAGTTTCTGAAATCATTGCCATTCTCTCCTGTGCCTTTCTGCTACACTCCTCAAAAGGATAATCATAACCAAATTTTGACTGCATAAAATCAACAAGCTTTTTTCCACCAAGACCAAGTGTCTCTGTGTAAATTTTCCTCGTCAGTACATAGCCATGTTCTTTCATCGCAACCGCAAGCTGTTCCATAAAAACACGCTCAGTATCAAAAATAAGACCATCCATATCAAAAATAACCGCCTGCTTTGACTTCACACTACGAACAGCCTCCAAAATATCGTTATATTCTCTAACCACTCTTATACTTCCCTTCCTATTCCCAGTTTAATAAACATTTGCGAAACTCCTATAATACATAATTAAATTGTGCAGCTAACACAGCCTATATCCGTTTTCGCAATTCACTATTAAAATTTAATAACTGCTGTTTTCCCTGTATTCTTTTGGTGTACATCCTATCGTATTCAAGAATACCCTGTTAAAATAACTTATATTATTAAATCCTGACAGATTTGCTATCTCACCTATCTTTTTCTCCGTATCCTGCAACAATTTGCAGCTTTGCAATATCCTGTATCTCATAAGATACTGTATCGGAGACAGTTTCATCGTCTGCTTAAAAACCCTGCTGAACTGCCCCTCACTCATAGGAAGTATCGCCGCAAGCTCTCCTAGTGTTATCTCATACGCATAATTTTCTTTTATATAGGAAATAACAGGCTCAAGTCTCTCAGAATAACGGTTCTCTATATCGTTGTCTTTCTGTGCACGAACACAATTTTTATCAAGAATATCCCATATAGCCAAAATACGGCTTCTTATCATAAGCTCAAACGGTTCTAGCTCATGCTCCGGACACTCTCCTATTTCATGCAGATAATTCCTTATATCTTTCTGCCAGCATTTATCTTCATCCTCACTTACGGGCATAAATTCCGGAAATACATACTTATCATTTAATATTGGTCTTATAAATTTCTTAGAAAAAATGCTATGTATATCCTCATTAAGCACATGATATGAAAAATCAATGGCATAAAATGAACATACTCCGCCACAAATATTTTTTGCCATATGAAGATAATTTGAATTTATAAATACAATATCTCCAGGATTCATAACATATTCCCTGTCCTCAATCGTAAACAGCACTTTCCCCTCAGTCAGAACAAGAAACTCAAATTCCTGATGCCAGTGAACATAAAACATTACATCCGTATCCGCCGGATATTCAAGTTTGTGAAGTCCAACCGGAAACTGAGCCGTACCATGTTTTTCTTTTTCTTCATATTCCTTTTTTCTGCTCATCTTTTCTCCTCATCTCCAAATGTTTTTATAAAATTCATTATTAAATGTGTAATTATACCACGACAGGCATTATCAAACTTCCACAATAAAGCATCTTTATTTCATTTACCGCATATATCTTTTTATCCACTTTTTCACTTTGCACATATGTCTTTCTCATTCGTGTTTGTTGTGCTTTACCGCATATATGCCGGCTTTATCCACTTTCCTCTAGCTTTTCTGTTCTTAAAAGCATCTTTCTTATTATTGTACCCTGTCACACATACATACTGGTATCTGCTCGCCTTTTTAAGTGAACGATAAACCTTTTTAAGACTTATCCATCTGCGGTTGTGCTTCGGATCACCTGAATCAGCTAGAAATACCCTGTCACGCTTCTTATCATATGAAAAAATAGTAACATAATGTCCTGGCGTGCCTTTCCAAAAACAAGTCGAATCATAACTGCTGACAAGCACAACAGCACATTTTGACTTCGCAATATCCCGCCTAAACGAAGAATATCTCTTCGGCTTTCTCTTAGGTCCGCAATAAATACCTGCCTTTCGCATACCAACCACCATATATTTCCAGTCGATTGCACCTACCCCCCAGTAGCCTGTTTTCTCCTTTGCGAAATTTCGCATATCTACCGGTGATGCCTTATATGTTTCCGAAGTGATAGATGAATAAACATTTGCCATGCAGCAAAGACCACATCCATACGCACCAAACTTTCTTCCGCCAATATACGCATCTCCCCAGTAACCCGACCACGCAAGCTTCTTTTTCCATGCCTTTGGTCCCTGAAAATATGAATAAAGATATCTTGTGTCAACAGTGTTTTTCTTTGCCGGAACTTTTGTCTGCACCGGAGCAGGTGCAGCAGTCTGAACAACCTCCTCCGTAGGCTGCGGGGTCATGGTATCAGCCGGTGCTTCCGTAACACTTGCTTCTTCGCTTTCTGAAAAATGTCTCACAAAATCATGTGCCAGACCGGTTTTAAAAGTTGCAAATGCAACAATTGCAATAATACACACCGTTGTGATAATATGCAATCTATATGCCTTTAACGGATTTTTTCTCTTCCACATTCTGAAAGTTTTTTTAATTTTTCTCATCAGCCTTACAATATAAGGCTTTTTTCTTTTCTTATTTGCCATGTTTTTTCCTTTTCTGTTCTTTGTTTTTGTATTTTCCTCTTATACAGTTCTACTTCCCTTTCATTATATCCATATAATTCGATGTTAGAGTCAAAAGGTATTTTGACCCTAACTGATGCTCCGGATTGCTTCATTGCTATCTACTT
>ERZ773264.459-NODE-459-length-58853-cov-3.967890_pt1 | contig 58853 bp, 54 predicted proteins | sample MGYA00511910_ERZ773264 | MGnify/ENA primary metagenome ERZ773264 (study PRJEB29015, sample SAMEA2737739) | human gut metagenome | biome: human gut; feature: human-associated habitat; material: faeces | place: China | collected 2012 ...
AATGTCATCAATGGCACTTACAGCCTGCAGTGACAGCGGAAACACCACAGAAGAAGAAACTACCACAGGTCAGTCGGAAGAACTGGCAGCGGAAAATACCGATGACAGCCTTTATGTAAATCCCGACTGGTCATACGGTCAGGTCGCTATCGGCGGCGGTGGATTTGTAACAGGCATCATAAGCACCTGCGAGCCTGGGCTTTTCTACGCAAGAACAGACGTAGGCGGCGCTTACAGATGGGATAATGACGCTCAGCAGTGGATAAGCCTCAGTTATGAGATATCCGAGGACGACAAGGGATTGCTGGGAATCGACGGCATAGCTGTTGACCCACAGAATGCGGCTAATGTTTATCTCATTGCGGGAACATCTTATTTCAGCAATGCCAAGACATGTATAATGGTATCACATGACTATGGTGCACACTTCAAGCAGATAGATGTGAGCGACAAGATAAAGGTACACGGCAACGGCATGGGCAGAGGAAACGGTGAGAGAATTGCCGTTGACCCCAATAACAGCGACATCATCTACTGCGGCGGCAGAACAGGCGGTATGATACGCAGCACTGACGGCGGAGAAACATGGGAATCCGTTGCTTCTTTCCCCGTAAACTCCACCAAGAACGAGAACGGCATCAACATTATAACGTTCGACGGCTCAAAGTCCGCTGACGGCAAGACTACACGCATTTACGCAGGCGTTTCCGAGTCAAAGACAGATAACATCTACTACTCCGATGACGCAGGCGAAACTTGGAGTGTTCTCCCCGGAATCGATGAAAAGGCTCAGAAGTTTATGCCTCAGAGATTTGACCTTGATTCCAAGGGCAATCTTTACGTTTCCTACGGCAACCACGAAGGTCCCTGGAACTCCACTCAGGGTACACTCTACAAGTTCAATGCCGATGCAGGCACAGGCGAGGAAATTCAGATAGTCAACTGGACTGTGGGCGATATTGTTATCGACCCCACCAATGACGACAACATGGTTCTCGTTACCTCCGAGGTATGGACAGAGCAGCCCAACGGCGCATTCGGCGACAAGTTCTTCCGCACCACTGACGGCGGAGAAACCTGGGAAAACCTTGACGGCAAATACACCATGTCAACAAACGGCATGGACTGGATATACAATGCGGCTATCCACTGGTGCAGCTCCCTTGCCATGGACAGCGGCGACTCCAACAGAATTCTTGTAAACTCAGGCAATGGTATCTTCGCCTGCGACAATATCTGGGACGAGTCTCCAGAATTCTATTTTGAAGCAAAGGGCATTGAGGAAGTTGTTCCCGAGGATATAGTTTCCTACAAGGATTATCCCCTTGTATCCGCTATCGGCGACTATGACGGCTTCACTCACGAGGATATCTTCACCTCAGGCGAGCGCCACACAAGGCAGATAGGCTCCACCACCAGCATCGCCATTGCAGCCCTTGACCACAACATCTGGGTAAAGGTCGGCGGCGATGAGAGCAATCAGCTCCTCTGCTACTCCACAGACGGCGGCAAGAACTGGACTGATATCACAAATTCTCCCGAAGAGGGCAAGGTTTACTACAAGGGCAAGGTCGCTCTTACAGCTGACGGCTCCGCTCTTATCTGGAGCCCCTCCAATTCAAACTTTACATACCGCACCGAGGACTGGGGCAGCACCTGGGAAAAGGTCGAGGGTATCATCGGCAGCCAGGGCGTATATCTCATCGGCGACCCTGTTAACAAGGATTATGTTTACGGCTGTGCAAACAGCATACTTTATGTAAGCTCCGACGGCGGCAAGTCCTTCAAGAGAAAGTTCGATACCATGAGCACCTACAAGCGCCTGGCAGTTGCTCCCGACATTGAGGGCACAGTTTATATCCCCGGCGGCGGAAGCGGACTTCTCAAGACCACCGACCACGGCGAGAACATTACTCTTGTGAACGGTCTCAAGTTCTGCGAGGCAGTTGGACTGGGCAAACCCAAGAATGACGGCGATCCTTATGTTATCTACGTATGGGGCACTCCCAAGGACAGTGATGTAAAGGGCATTTATATGTCCGAGGACGAGGGCGAGACATGGGTAAGAGTAAACGATGACCTTCACCAGTTCGGCGGCACAGGAAACGGCGAATTTGTTGTGGGCGATATGAACGTTTACGGCAGATGCTATATGTCCACAGTAGGTCTGGGAATCGCATACTGCGACAAGAATGAAAAGTAATCGGCATTATAATAAAAGGGGCTGTCGCAGCTTAAATGCGGCAGCCCCTTAAAATTAAATAAAATTCATAATATTGATGTCCGATACGCTCTCATCAAATTCAAGCAGAGCATCGGAAATGTCCGTCTGCTTTATATAGCAGGCTGTATCCGCAGCCTCATCACAGGCAAAACATTCAAAGCCGAGACTTTTAAGCTGTGCAGCTCTCCTGCTCCCCTCTTCACTTTTCGGGCATATTACGGAAGCGGTGATAAAGCATCTGCTGCCCGACAGGGTGATATTATCGCAGCGAAGCTTGCCGTAGATCGGTATCTTATGAATAAGCCACGCTGCGGTTATCTCAGACTTAGGCACATTAAATATGATGGTTTTCCCATGCTCATTCTTTTTCAGCGCTGCTAAACCCGTCTTTGGCATAACGCTTTCAAGAGCATATGTCACTCCGTCATAAACCGCATACATTTCATCAGCTGTCATAATGCCATTTCCTCCCGCCACATCATTTTTCATTTAAACTGATTATATCACATGAGATTTTTCTTGTCAAATTTGTTAACCAGTTTCAACATTTTGCTCTGTGAGCACCATTACTGTGATAATTTTTTATAAAATGTTAAATTTACTATTTACAAGTATAAAAAATAATGGTATAATATGGAAAAGGTACTAACAATAAACGTTATTTTATACTAAGCACCAATTAAAAACTATACAAAAAATCGAGCATAATCTTGCGTATATGGATTATGCGATGATTTTTTGTCTATAGTTTTATTGGTGATTAGTATTATGCCCCCATTTATATACTGAAAGGATGATATCAATGTCAAAAACTATCCTGATAACAGGAGGAGCGGCAAGCGGCAAGTCAAGATGGGCTGTTTCATATTTTGCAGCCTGCGATTATGTTCTTTACCTGCGCACATCGGACGCTGTTGACGCTGACACTATGCACCGTATCGAGTACGGAAACAAGCAGAACTATGTTGAATGGGACATTAAAACAAATGTAACAAGCGCTCCCGCTTCATATTTTACTGACCACAAGTTCGTTATTTTTGACAGTTTGGCAGCATACACATCAAATACCATCAAGGAAATGTGCCCCGATGCTTCCGCCATGACGGACGAACTGAAAAAAGAGATTGAGAAGAAGATCATAGGTGATGTTACCGAAATGTATGACACTATTATGATCAAGGACGGCAGCATGATAATAATCACCCTTGAAACAGGCTTCTCCGTAACTCCCGCTGACCCTGCACAGGCTGCTTTCAGAGAAATTCTCGGCGCAGTTAACCAGAGAATAGCAAATATGTCCAACGAAGTATATCTTTCAGCCAGCGGAATACAGTTTAATATCAAGTAATTTGAAAGGAACAGCTATATATGACATTTGAAGATTTTATTATGGAAGCAAGAGCGCTCAATGCTTCTGATATCCATCTTACAGTCGGCGCTCCCACAGTTGTACGTGTAAACGGTGAGCTGAGAAAGTTCGGCGAGCTCAGCGATATGGTAGTAAACCGCACCATTCTCTCAATTCTTTCGGCCGACCAGGAGAAGCTTCTTACTGAGGGAAATGACATCGATTTCAGCTTTGAGCTTGAAAACGGTGCAAGACAGCGTGTCAACGTATTCCGCCAGAGCGGAAGACTTGCCTGCTGTATCAGACTTCTCAATAACAAGATACCCACACTTGAAGAACTGAAAATGCCTCCCGTTCTTACCGAGCTTGCTCAGAAGCGCAGAGGTCTTATCCTTGTAACCGGCCCTACAGGTTCAGGTAAATCAACCACTCTTGCAGCTATCATTGACTATATCAACAAGAACCGTGCCTGCCACGTTATCACTATCGAAGACCCCGTTGAATACAAATACACTCAGGAAAAGGCAACTATCCACCAGCGTGAAGTCGGCAGAGATGTTGATTCTTTCAGCAATGCCCTGAGAAGTGCTCTCCGTGAAGACCCCGACGTTATCCTCGTAGGTGAGATGCGTGACTATGAGACTATTTCCCTGGCAATGACTGCCGCAGAAACAGGTCATCTGGTATTCGGCACATTACATACATCAAGCGCTGCGCAGACTATGGACAGAATCATTGACGCCTGCCCTCCCCATGCACAGGAGCAGGTACGTTCTCAGCTGGCAAACATGATACAGGGCGTTATCGCTCAGACACTTGTCCCCACTGCTGACGGAAACGGACGTGTTGCAGCTCTTGAGATAATGGTAGGAAACGACGCTATCAAGAATCTTATCCGTTCCAACAAGATACCTCAGATCGAATCCACCATGCAGTCCAGTGCACGTCAGGGTATGTGCACCATCAACGACACCCTTGGCAGACTTTACAAGAGAGGCATTATTTCTTACGAAACTGCGATAGAATTCAGTTCAGACAAGACCGAAATGGAAAAAACACTTACCCAGATGGCAGGATTCTGATATCCTGTTGCTAAGGGCTAAAGATCTATAAAAGGCAGGTTACCCATACTATGAAAATGAATGAACAGCAGTTTGCTCTTATCAAGGAGCAGCTCAGAAAGCTCACCTCTCAGGAATGTTTTTACAAACATAAGCTGGAGGGAATCAACGTTGATGACATAAAATCTCAGGAGGATTTTGAAAAGCTCCCCTTTACATGGAAGGGCGACCTGAGAGACGCTTATCCTCTGGGACTTCAGGCAGTTCCCGATGAGGAGATAGTACGTATCCACTCGTCTTCGGGCACAACGGGCACTCCAGTTATTATCCCCTACACCAAGAATGACGTTGAGGACTGGGCTATAATGTTTGAGCGCTGCTACCGTATGGCGGGCATCACCAATCTGGACAGGATACAGATAACCCCCGGCTATGGCTTATGGACAGCGGGTATCGGCTTCCAGCTGGGCTGCGAAAGACTGGGCGCAATGGCTATACCCATGGGCCCGGGCAACACCGACAAGCAGCTCAAGATGATGGTGGATATGCAGTCAACCGTTCTCTGTGCCACATCTTCATATGCGCTTCTCCTTGCTGAGGAGATCGCAAAGCGTGGAATTTCCGATAAGATAAAGCTGAAAAAGGGCATTATCGGCTCAGAGCGCTGGGGCGAGAAGATGAGAGACAGAATATCCAAGGAGCTTGGCATCGAGCTTTACGATATTTACGGTCTTACTGAGGTTTACGGTCCCGGTATCGGCGTAAGCTGCGGCGAGCACAACGGCATTCATGTATGGGACGATTACCTTTACTTTGAAATAGTTGACCCCGTTACAGGCGAAAATCTCCCTGACGGCGAGGTTGGTGAGCTTGTCATCACCACTCTCAAAAAGCAGGGCGCTCCCCTTATCCGCTTCCGCACACACGACCTTACAAGAATTATCCCTGGAAAATGTGCCTGCGGCTGCGAGCGCCCCAGAATTGACACCATTTTCGGAAGAACAGACGATATGGTCAAGGTCAAGGGTGTCAACATCTTCCCCAGCCAGATCGAGGAATTTCTCAAAAACGTTGATGGCGCATCAAGCGAGTATCAGTTCGTTATCGACCACCTTGAGGGCAAGGACATCTGCACACTTTATGTTGAAGCAGAAGAGGGCGTTAACAAGTACGAGCTGGAGCACAGGATCGTTGAGGGCTTCAAGGGCAAGATCGGCATAACCGTTAATGCAAAGCCCGTTGCCATCGGCGACCTCCCCAGAAGCGAAAAGAAATCCACAAGAGTTTACGACAACAGATATTAAGATATACTTTTCAACATGAAAAATGCCGCAGGTCTCCCTGCGGCATTTTTTTAGATGATACAGCCCGTATCGAAATTATCAGCAGCCTGAGCCGCAGATGTTGCCGCCGTTGCAGCCATTGCCGCAGCAGAAGAAGAGAACGATAAGGATAATGATAATCCAGCAGCAGTTGCCTCCACCAAATCCACCGTTGCAGTTGCAGTTCATAATAAAACTCTCCTTTGAAAAATGTATTGTTGGGAGCATATCTTGCTGATATGTATTCCCTGAAGGCTTTCAGCGACGTTTTCGCTTTGTCTTGCCTCCATAGTTCATATTATGCTGCGGCAGCAAAATGGTGATAAAAAAATCAGACATAAAAAAGGCGGCATCATCTGCCGCCTTTTAAGGTATGCTGTTTTATCTTGTAAGCCAGATATATGCGATATCGAGGGCCTCATAAAGACTGCTCTTTTCGCTCTGCTTGACGATAGCCTCAACGGGATTGAGCTTTTCGTCGGTAGCCATTTTGTATATCCTTACCTTGCTGGCAACGTCGAGATTGCCAACTTTAGTCTTTTCAATGATCTGCATCATTATAACATAAGAGTCGTACATATTGCCGTAGTAAATTTCGTCACCTTTTCTCACCAGCGGATAACCCTTGTAAGTGAAGAAGTCGGATTTTTTTGTCTTGACCTCTGCTGCGTCGTTCATAGCTGTTCCTCCTTATATCACAGAATTTGCTGCATTTATCTCTTTAATACATTATAACACAAATATACAGAAAAATCAAGTAGTTTTTTCATATTTTGGAAATTTTTCATAAGAGTTCTTTACAGCCCGAATAATATCATTATAGCACTCCGCTACTGAAAAATATGCCGCAATCTGCCGCTGTTTACCAGGTATCCACCATATTCTCGCCGTTAAGCAGATGTCCCAGATTTTCAATGAGACGTGAGGTATATGCTGTTCTGCACTTGAAGCTTGTTCTGCCGTTAAGACGGATAATAGTCTTTCGGTCATCGGACTTGATAAACTCGATCTTGTCCGTACCACTCTGGTGGGTGATGGTTATGGTGATATCAGCGGAAGCATCGGTTTCTTCAAGATAAAGCTCCTCAGCAGGGGCACGGAGAATAAACTGGTAGAAGCTCTTGAAGTTATCGGCGGTAACGTCACCGTCGCTGCACTTGACCTGAAAATCGGAAGAATCGCCGTTAAGCTCAAAATGAGTGCTGCTGTCGGCGGTTGCCACATCTATTGAGCTGATGCTGTAGATGTATGTGCTTGTTATCATAGTCATGGAGATATCAAGCGGCATTACAGTTGCCCAAGGGATAGTGTCGGTATTGAACATATATATCATGTTGATGCCGTCAGCATAGCAGTATCTTCCCAGCACCTTTCCGTCGCTGTCAACGTACTCATTGCCGATAAGGAGCTTGAAGTTTCCGCCTACGATATCGAAATCCACCTCAGCAAAGGGATCGTCAAGTCCGAACTGTGCCATGATCTCATCTGTGGGAGCAACAACAGCAATATCGGTCGCTGTAAGGTTGAACACATCGTTGAGCACATCATAGGAAGTATCGGGGTTAAGATCCAGCTGAACGGGGCTTGTCATAACATGAGTAGCAGAGTTGCCGGAGATAATATTCTCATCGTCATGACGGGTATCATACTCAAGCACGATATCATAGTCGATATCCTTGCGGGAAATGGTCAGCTTATTTATCTTGGTATAGTCGGTAGTGTCATTTTCGTCCTCTGCCTGCTTGGCAGTGTAAACTGTCTTGGCAAGGAAGTCAAAGCTTTCGTTGAGATAGCAGTCGATATCAGATGTATCAACGGCATAAACAGTGTTCTCGCCCTTGAAACATACATAGGTAAGACCTGCGGAGGGTGAATCTGAGCCTACAAGTATCTCCTTAACAGTTTTGGAGCTGTCGTCAAAGGTAATTGTAACATCAGCACGGGGGGAGGCCAGTCCGTAAACAGAAAGGTCTTCTGCATTGTCCGAGGCTGTCTGATCTGCTGTAAGGCTTGAAGCAGCGCTCAGGATATCCTGAATCGCCACTGTGCTGTGAGGCACGCCGATAAAATCCTTGACGAACCAAGAGCTGTCATCGTACTTGACGATATCGTACTCCCCTGTTTCGTTCTTCACATGGATATCGCTTATAAGGGAAGAATCCTTTTCATAAAGCAGACGGGAGAGGGTCTCGGTGGCGGTAGTCTCCTCCGCCTCCTGAGCCTCGTCGTCCTTTCCCAGAACTGTAAGAGCAACTATTGCACCGATGAGCATCACCAGCACCACTGCACCGATTATCAGAAGCTTGACATTCGATTTCATTACTTAGTTCTCCTTCTGATAAATACCACTGCACCTACGATAAGCACTGCAAGAGGAATAACGAACACGAACAGAACCATATATCTGCTTACTGTGCCCTTGTCGATATCGAATGTTGCTGCGGAAAGATCCTTTGCAACGATGGAGATACCGCTGTTCTTGCCTGCCATGGTGTTGAGTACGGAAACGAAATAATCGCCGTTGTTATAGTAAGTGGTGGAGGTGAATGCCTCGTCCATTGTCTCGGAAGAACCGATAACAAGGACATTGCTGAATACCATATTGTTGTCGCTGTCGAAAACGTACTTTCTGCCCAGAGCCATAGTGGTCTGAACTCCGTTTACGATATTGGGAGTGTTTCCGTTCTGGATATCAGCCTGCATATCCTCGGTCATCACAAAGCCTGTGTCCTTGGTCTGGAGAAGCGCAACTGTGCTTCTGGTATCCTTGGTGTCGAACAGGAGAGTAATGGGTCTGGACTGGTAATCAATAACGGGAAGAGCTGTCTGTGCAACATTTCCCGAATAATCATTGTCGGTAATGTAGTTTCTTACAACATAGTAGCTCTGACCCTGGAGATTATTGGTGTCCTGGTCGCCTACTACGCCGTCCTCTACCTTTATGCCCCATTCAGCAAGGAATACGTCAATGTTTGCGGTAGATTTCTGGGTGTAGTCTGCAAGATAGATAAGGTTCTTGCCAAGATTTCCGCCGTTGTCGAGGAAATCATAGAGCATATCAATCACGTTGGTATCGTAATCGTTAAGGGGCGCATCAATAACAACGATATCTGCGTCCTCGGGGATAGTATCCACCAGAGGATCTATCTCAGTTACCTCATAGCCGTTTGCAACCAGAAGAGAATTGATATTGTCGTAGGAAGTACCCGATGTCTCGCTCTTGAAAAGAACTGCTTCCATAGGATCGGGGTCGGTAACATACATGATAGCAGAGGTTATCTCCTGCTCCGCCTTGGAAGAAACGGGAACATCATAGGAAGTAAAGGAAGAGTAATCGAACTGTGTTTCGGTGTTGTAAAGATCCTGTATAGTCAGCACCTTGATTCTCTTGTCGCTTTCAACTACGATGCTGTATGCGCTTATCTCGCCCTTGTACTTGTCCTTGTAGCGGTCAGCATAGGTAGGGTCCTTGACCATATCAACGAACTTGAGCGTTATGTTGTCATTGTAGATTGAGTACTTTTTAAGTACCTCGTAAGCCTGCTTATAATAAATGTAGTTGGAGGTCTGGAAAGTAAGCTCATCGGACATACATACAATGGAAACAGGCTCGGTAACAGTATTGAGGTAGTCAATGGTCTGCTGGGATATCTCGAAGTTTCCGTTGGTGGTAAGGTCGATGGACATATTCACCTTGTCAGATGCCATGTTCACAACAACATTCACAAGAACGACAACTGCAATTACCACTACTGTAATGGCTGTTGCAATGGAGCCGTACTTGAATTTTCTTTTATTGAATGCCTTTTTATTCTTTGCAGCCTTTTCGGTGGTCTCATCAACGGAAACGGCTGTATTTTTTGTATTCTCGGCATTTTTCTTTTCCTTAGCCATTTATTTCATTCCTTTCATCAGATGTAAACATCAATTCGGTCAGCCGTCAGGCATCAACTCCAGCGGCGCTTTTCCAGTACCCTGACGGTAAGGAAGTTGAAAATAAATATTGTGCTGATAAAGAACACAACGCTTGTGATATTAAGGATACCCTGAGTAAATTCAGTGTATCTGTTGTAGAAGCCGATAGCGACCATTACCTTTTTAAGAATGTCGATGCTTACGGTAGATGCGATAACATCAATCATATAAAGCACAAGGTTGATGATGATGCTTACGATGGCAGCTACTATCTGAAGCTCTGTAAGGGAGGAAACGAATATTCCGATGGAAATGAATGAGCAGCCGAGAAGCAGCAGTCCAAGAAGATTTCCGATAACGGAAGCCCATGCGATCGTTCCCGCAAGCTTCAGTACCACAAGGATATAGGGAATGTATATTGCCATGCCCACAAGGAAAACGACTGTTGCTGCAAAAAACTTGCCCATTACTATCTCAAAGAGATTTACGGGAGCGGTGAGCAGTCCCTGATCTGTTTTGAGCTTCTTTTCATCTGCAAAAAGCCTCATGGTCAGCAGCGGGAGAAGTATCATCATAATAACGAATACTCCCGCAAACACATAGGACATATCGGTAGAACCGTTTGCCAGATTCATATTAACGAAGTAAAAGGCTGTGATAAGATAAAATACTGCGAGAAAAATATAAGCAATGGGTGATGTAAAGTATGCTTTCATTTCTCTTTTGAAAATTGCGCCCATTACATTTCACCTCCGTCTGCTTTTTCCTCTTCTTCCCCGTCGGACTCATTGATATCGGGAGCGGACTGAGCAGCGTTTGCGATATCGACTGCATTTGCCACTGCAACTGCACCGTCAACCTGCTCCATCAGCTTTCTGTGAGTATCCTCGTCAACGGGCTTGGACTTTATCTTGACATCGGAGCCCATTGTTATCTTAAGGAAGATATCTTCAAGGGTCATTTCGTTGGACTTGAGACCCAGCATATACCAGTTTCTGCCTGCAATGCGCTTGAAAAGCTCACGTCTGATATCGGAGTTCTCTTCCACCTCAATCTCGTAGTCGTAAGCGCCCGGCTCTCTCTCCATCTCGGCGGTAACTTCCTTAACGCCGGGAATTGTGCTGATGACCTTGAGTATCTCTTCACGGGGGCCGTCGATCCTTGCAGTGTAGCGGAGATCGTCGGAAACGGTTTTTGTAAGGTTTTCGGTAGTATCATCTGCTGCGATAACGCCCTGATTGATGATAACTATTCTGTCGCAGACTGCCTGTATCTCGGACAGGATATGGGAAGAAAGGATAACGGTATGCTTCTTTCCCAGTCTCTTGATAAGGTTTCTTATATCAAGTATCTGCTTGGGGTCAAGACCTACTGTAGGCTCGTCAAGAATAAGTATCTTGGGGTTTCCGATAAGCGCCTGAGCCATGCCCACACGCTGCTTGTAGCCCTTTGAAAGATGCTTGATGACACGGTTATAGACATCTGATATCTTTACAAGCTTGCAGATCTCTTCAAGATGCGCCTGCTTGGGTATCTTGCACTTTTTAAGGTCATAAACAAAGCTGAGATACTCCTTGACGGTCATATCAAGGTAAAGGGGCGGCAGCTCGGGGAGATAGCCTATCTCCTTCTTTGCGGCTGTGGGGTCGTCCAGAATGTCTATCCCGTTGATGAGCACCTCTCCGTCGGTGGCGGAAATGTAGCCTGTGAGGATATTCATGGTTGTGGATTTACCTGCGCCGTTGGGGCCGAGAAAGCCCAGTATCTCGCCGTCATTTACGGTAAACGAGATATCGTCCAGAGCTTTTTTGCTGCCGTAATGCTTGGTAAGGTTTTTAACCTCGATCATTATAGTCATTCCTCTCCGTGAGAATTGTAATTCCGAAAGTCGCACTATGACTTTACTGCATCACTGCACAAATTCGTTAATGATATTTTAGCGTTTCAATGTGTCAGTTATGTGAAAAGTACACGTTAATGCAGAAAAAATCTTCAAATTTATGCTTTCTGCAGTGATAAAACAGAGTATTTTCAGCCGCCAAGCTTGGTAATTGCAGCTTCTGTACGCCTGATGGTCTCGTCCTTGCCGAGAATTGCGGCAAGCTCGATTCCGCCGCCGGGGGTAAGGGCCTTGCCTGAAAGTGCAACTCTGAGAGGCCAGAGCATAAATCCGTTCTTTACGCCCTGCTTTTCAATCTCAGCAAATATTGCGGAGTGGATATTCTCCTCGTTCCAGTCCTCAACGCCCCCCAGCACGGGAAGAAGCATTTTCAGTGCGGAAAGACCTGTTTCGGCGTTTGTCTTCATCTTCTTGTTGAAGTAAAGCTCATCGCTGTACTCGGGCATTTCGTCAATGAAATCCACCTTTTCGGGGATATCGGTGAAAAGCTCGGTTCTGGGCTGGAGTGTCTTTACGAGAACATCAATGTCAATATCCTCACGCTTGCAGGTCTGACGGATATAGGGAAGTGCCAAAGCCTTGAACTCGTCGTGGGAAAGACGTCTGAGATGCTCGGCGTTGATAGCCTTCATCTTCACGATATCAAAAACTGCGGGAGACTTGGAAAGTCCCGAGATATCGAACTCCTGTACCAGCTCGTCAAGAGAGAATATCTCGTTCTCTCCCTTGGGCGCCCAGCCCAGAAGTGCGATATAGTTGATGATAGCGGGAACATAGAAGCCCTTGTCAACAAAATCGCCGAAATATGCGTCGCCGTCACGCTTTGAAAGCTTGTGCTGTGCGTCACGCATGATATGCTCAACGTGGATATACTCGGGGATATCCCAGCCGAATGCCTCGTAAAGCAGGTTGTACTTGGGAGCGGAGGAAAGATACTCGTTTCCTCTTACAACGTGGGTGATGCCCATAAGGTGGTCATCAATAACGTTTGCAAAGTTATAGGTAGGCATACCGTCAGCCTTGATAAGTATCTGGTCATCAAGGATAGCGTTTTCAACGGTAATATCCCCGTAAAGAACATCGTGGAATGTAGTGCTGCCCTCAAGAGGCATCTTCTGGCGGATAACATAGGGTGTACCCTCCGCAAGGAGCCTGTCAACCTCTTCCTTGGGAAGATTGCGGCAGTGGCGGTCGTACATCATATTGGATACCTTAGCTTCCTGCTGAGCCTTGTGAAGAGCATCAATTCTCTCCTTGGTGCAGAAGCAGTAATACGCATGACCCGACTCAATGAGCTTCAGAGCATATTCCTTGTAGATACCCATTCTCTCGGACTGAATGTAGGGACCAACGGGTCCGCCGATATCGGGGCCTTCGTCCCAGTTAAGTCCGCAGACTCTCAGGGTATCATATATCTTTTCAACTGCGCCCTCAACGTATCTTTCCTGGTCGGTATCCTCGATCCTGAGGATAAAATCTCCGCCGTACTTCTTGGCGATGATATAGGTGTAGATAGCTGTACGCAGGTTGCCGATGTGCATAAAGCCCGTGGGGCTGGGTGCAAATCTGGTGCGTATTTTCTTAGATGTATCCATTTATAAACAGTCCTTTCTGAAAATATCAGATATACTTTTATATATTGTATTCTCTGTTTCTGACGGTCTCGGTGTCCCTTGCTATCTGCTTCCTGAGAGCTTCAATGCTCGGGAACCGCTTTTCGGGGCGGAGAAAATCCACCAGCCGCAGAACTATGTTCCTGCCGTAAAGGTCGCCGTCAAAGGAGATAAAATATGTCTCCGCATGAGGGGCATCGCCTACCTCAACTGTAGGCTTCACGCCGATATTGGTAACGCCCTTATAAAATTTTCCGTCTATCATGGCATAGGAAGCATACACGCCGAATTTCGGCAGAACACAGCCGCTATCTATACGCTGATTGGCGGTGGGAAAATTCATCTGCCGACCAAAATGGTTGCCGTTGACCACCTCGCCGGTTATGGCATAATCATGCCCCAGCAGACGGTTTGCGGAAACGATATCCCCCTCGGCAATGTCCTTTCTTATATCGGAAGAGCATATCCTTACGCCGTTATCGGTGATATCATCGACTACGATAAGCTCCATGCCGTTTTCTCTGCACAGCACGGACAGTCCCTCAGCAGTGCAGGAAGCTCCCCTGCCCAGTCTGAAATCCCTGCCGCATACCACAGTCTTGGCGTTCATTTTTTTGCGTAGGATATCTCTCACAAAATCCTCGGCAGAATTATTCTTTATGCGGGAAAAATCGGGCATATAAACATACTCTGCCCCTTCGTGTTCAAGGAGCAGGCATTTGGTCTCGTCGCTGTAAATGGGACGAAAGCCTGTGCCCTTGGTATCCACCGTTGCAGTCCTGAAAGTGCATACGGCGGCGCTGAGATCATTCGCTGCGGCATTTTCCGCAGCTGCGTCAATGACCGCTTTATGCCCCCTGTGAACTCCGTCAAAAACGCCAAGGGCAACAGATGTGTATTTTCCGTTTATCTGCTCCTCATCGGACAGAAGGATCAAAGCAATCACCTCAAAAATCAGAGAAAATTCTTTTCGACTTTCAGAAGATCTTCGTCACGCATTATAACGGCAGTGCCGATAAATCCGCCGCTGCTGCCGAATACTGCGTATCTTTCCGAAGCCGTATCATCAATATCAAGTCGGGAAACGTCAAGGCGTATCCCGTTTCTGTACATTCTTTCCTGAGCCTCGCACAGTCTTACCTTTGGCAGATAGTCAAAAACAGCTTCTACGGGGAGAAGATATTTACCGAAGTCCCTGTCACCGTCGGCAGTCTGCTGGAGCTGCTCAATAGTCACGCAGTCATCGAGAGTAAAGCCGCAGGCAGCCGTGCGCACAAGCGATGTCATTATTCCGCCGCAGCCCAGCTTGTCCCCTATATCATTTATAAGGGTGCGGATATATGTACCCTTTGAGCAGGATATCTCCATAACTCCGCTGCGTGTCTGCTCATCATATTCCTTTATATCAAGGGAATAAACGGTTATAGGTCTCGGCTCTCTTTCAACGGTCTTGCCCTGTCTTGCCAGCTCATAAAGCCTTTTTCCATTGACCGAAACTGCCGAATACATGGGAGGAAGCTGCATTATATCTCCCATGAAGCACTCTGCCGCAGATATAAGCCCGTCTTTGTAAACAGGTGTGTCATTTTCTGAAATGACCGTTCCGCTGCTGTCCTGAGTATCGGTAGTAACGCCAAGACGGAAGCCTGCACGGTAAACCTTGTCATGGTCGGGAAGCATATCGCACGCTTTTGTGGCGCAGCCTGCAAACACAGGCAGAACGCCCTCCGCCATAGGGTCAAGAGTACCTGCATGACCAAGCTTTTTCATTTTGAGGATACCACGCATTTTGGCAATAACATCAAAGGAAGTGAAGCCCACAGGCTTATAAACGCAGATGATACCGTTAAGCTCACTCATGACAGCCATAGATCAAAACCCAGCGCAGGCGCAATAACAGAAAGTATCTTGAGCTTTACCTGGGAAAGGTTGCCCTCCACAGTACAGCCAGCCGCACGGATATGTCCGCCGCCGCCAAGCTTTGCGCAAAGCTCAGAAACATTCACGCTCTCCGCACTTCTCATGGAGACCTTGAATTTGCCCGGCTCCTTTTCCTTGATGGTAACGCCTACCTCAACGCCCTCCACCTGCATGGGAATGGAAGCCAGTCCCTCAAATTCCTCGGGAGCAAGTCCTGTTTCCGCTATCATATCGGAGGTAACTGCAATAACGGCGCACTTGTCATCAAGGTACATTTCCATGGAGTTGATAACGTGCTGCTCTACAGTAAGGCGTGCCCTGCTCTTTATCTCGAACAGCTCACGGTTTATCTTTGCGTAAGGGATACCGTATCCCATAAGCTTTGCCACTATCTCATGGCATCTGGGAGTGGTATTTTCAAAACGGAAGCAGCCTGTATCTGTGGAAATGCCGGTGTAAAGGCACTCGGCAGTCTGGAGGCCTATGGGGAACTTGCCCTCGGTGAACACCTCGAAAAGCACCTCGCAGGCAGCCGCAGCCTTGCCGTTGAGCAGAGTTTTTGCGGCATAGCCCGTGTTGGAAATGTGGTGGTCAATAGCCAGGTCAACAAAGTCCGCATAAACGGAAAGAGCCTTTCCGAAAAGGTTCGTATCCGCCAGATCTACTGAAACTATAGTCTGGGGAACGAACTTCTGAGGCTCATAGCCGTTGTAAAGATAGGAATATCTCTTGGGAAAGGGGTCGGAGCAAAGGACATTAGCCTTTTTGCCCACAGCTCTCAGTGCTCTGCAAAGTCCGAATCCGCTGCCCATAGCGTCTCCGTCAGGATTAACATGGGTAAGGATATAAAAATTGTCATTTTTAAGCAGGAAATTTGCAGCTTCAAGAACTGTTATGCTTTCAACCTTTTTATCACTGTTCAAACCTATGACCACCTTTCTGACAGCCGCACCATTACGGCTGTCTGCCTTCCTCGGCTTTATTATTCGTCTTCAGACTGTGTCTCTTCCTCATTTTCAGCTTCCGCAATGTTCTCGAGCATCTTTGCTATCTCTGCGGAATGCTCGATGGAGTCGTCCGCAATGAATTTCAGCTCGGGGCATTTTTTCAGATGAAGCTTGTTGGAAATTTCTTTTCTTATCATCCACCCTGCGCTTTCCAGACCCTTTACGGCATTTTTTGAAGCCTCCATGCCGTCAAGGTGGGAAATATATACCTTGCAGTGTGAATTATCGCCCGAAAGCTCGGTACGGACAACAGAAACGAGTCCGTCCTTTACTCTTGGGTCCTTTATTCTCTCACGGATAAGTCCTGAGATCTCACGCTTAATATCTTCGGATAATCTTGCATTCTTAAAGTTTGGCATATCTGCGCCGTCCTTTCCGCACTGTTATTATCAGTCGGGACGATATTCTTCCATGATAAATGCTTCGAAGATATCGCCTTCCTTGATATCATTGAACTTTTCAAGTGTGATACCGCACTCGTAGCCCTCGGCTACCTCCTTGGCATCGTCCTTGAAACGCTTAAGGCTGGACATCTTATCCTCGGCAATAACTATGCCGTCTCTTACAACTCTTATCTGGCACGCTCTTGTTACCTTGCCGCTGAGAACATATGCACCCGCAACAAGACCAACGTTGGAGATCTTATATACCTGACGAACCTCGATACGTCCGACAGCGATCTCACGGTACTTGGGAGCAAGCATACCCTTCATAGCGGTGCCGATCTCCTCGATAGCATCGTAAATGATACGGTAGAGACGGATATCAACGCCGTCACGCTCTGCGTTTTCTGTAGCAACGGGGTCGGGACGAACATTGAAGCCTACAATGATAGCATTGGATGCGCTTGCAAGCATAACGTCGCTCTCGGAAACAGCACCAACTGCGCCGTGGATGACCTTTATGCGAACCTCATCGTTGGAGAGCTTTTCAAGAGACTGCTTGACTGCCTCAACGGAGCCCTGAACGTCAGCCTTGACGATGATAGGAAGCTCCTTGATCTCGCCCTGCTCGATCTGGCTGAACAGGTTGTCAAGAGTAACCTTCTGATACTGGTTGAACTGCTCCTGCTTAGCCTCATGCTTACGCTGTTCAACAAGCTCTCTTGCGAGACGCTCATCTTCAACTGCGTTGAACACATCGCCTGCGGAGGGAACCTCTGCAAGACCTGTTATCTCAACAGGATAAGAAGGACCTGCCTCATGAACAACATTGCCCTTGTCGTTTGTCATAACACGAACACGTCCAACGGAAGTACCTGCGATGATAACATCGCCTGTTCTCAGTGTACCGTTCTGTACAAGCAGAGTTGCGATAGGTCCTCTTCCCTTGTCAAGACGTGCTTCGATAACAGTACCCTTTGCCAGTCTGTTGGGGTTAGCCTTAAGCTCGGCAACCTCGGCAAGAAGAAGTACGTTTTCAAGCAGCTCGTCAATGCCCATACCGGTCTTTGCGGATACAGGAACGCAGATAACGTCGCCGCCCCATTCCTCTACAACAAGGTCATGCTCGGTGAGCTGCTGCTTGATATTTTCAGGGTTTGCGCCTTCCTTATCCATCTTGTTGATAGCAACGATAATGGATACACCCGCAGCCTTTGCGTGGTTGATAGCTTCAACTGTCTGGGGCATGATTCCGTCATCAGCGGCAACAACGAGGATAGCGATATCCGTTACGGACGCACCTCTTGCACGCATAGAGGTAAATGCCTCATGGCCGGGAGTATCAAGGAATGTGATGTCCTTGCCCTTGTAATTTACTCTGTAAGCACCGATGTGCTGTGTGATACCGCCCGCCTCGGAGTCGGTAACGTGGGAATTTCTTATTCTGTCCAGAAGTGAAGTTTTACCGTGGTCAACGTGACCCATAACAACAACTACGGGAGCACGCTCAACGCCCTCGCCCTCATCGTCGCTGTCGTCGATAAGACGCTCTTCAATGGTAACGATGACTTCCTTTTCAACCTTTGCGCCCAGCTCTTCAGCAACGAGAGAAGCTGTATCAAAGTCGATGACCTGGTTGATGGTGCACATCTCGCCCAGACCCATGAGCTTCTTAATGACCTCGGTAGCTGTTACCTTAAGTCTGGAAGCAAGCTCGGAAACAACGATCTCATCGGGAATGAGGACTTTGAGCTGCTGCTTTCTTGCACGCTCAAGCTCCAGTCTGCGGAGCTTCTCAGCCTCGGTCTCCTTCTTGCTGGAATACTGCTGCTTGTTTCTCTGAGCAGACTTCTGTGTGAGCTTCTGCTTCTTGGATAAATTGTCCTTGCTGCGCTTTCCGCTTCCGCCGCCGGAAAGAGGCGCGATATTCTCGTACTTTTCGTTGTACTTGTCGATATCAACATAGCTTCCTCTTGTATCAACGGTACGCATCTTCTGCTCTACCTTTACGCTCTCGGAAGAGAAATTGCCGCCCAGCTTGGTCTTGACAGTCTTGTTATTGTCAGCAATCTTGTTTTCAGGCTTCTTAGGCTCCTGCTTAACAGCGCTGTTCTTCTTTTCATCAGACTTCTTCACCTGATTGTTGAATCTTTCAAGCGCAGACTTCTGCTCGCTCTTGTGAAGAGGCATCTTTTCGTTATTGTTATTATTGTTCTTGGGTGCCTCGGGCTTCTTCTCAACAGGCTTTTCTGCCTTTGGTTCAGCCTTGGGAGCAGCAGGCTTTGCAGTCTGAACAGGCTGTGCGGGCTTTGCAGGCTCGGCAGCTGCCTTCTGTGTAGCCTTGGGAGCGGTATCCTTCTTTGCGGCAGGCTTTTCCTGCTTCTTTGCAGGTGCAGGCTTCTTATCGGCAGGCTTTTCTTCCTTCTTAGGCTCGGGCTTATTGTTCCTTGACTCGAAATAAGGATTGAAGCTATCCACCTGATTATTCTGTGAAAAAGACTCGAGAATATAATTAAGCTCATCCTGTGTAATGCTTGCAGATGGCTTCTTTACGGTTCCGAACTTATCGGAAATAAAGTCGCTAAGCTCCTGATTTGATATTTTAAGGTCCTTGGCAACCTCGCTGAGTTTGGATTTTGTCTGGTTCTGTTTTGTACTCATAGGCTATAATTACCCTCCTATTATTACGTGACGTCTTTCGGATATTATCCGATAAGCTCTGTCAGTTTCTTTGCAAATCCTTCGTCGCATATTCCGATAACACCTGCTTTTCTGCCCACCGAGAACTCTATCTCAGCAATAGTGGCATCAATGCAGTGAACGGGAACAGCCTTTTGGTCTGCGAAAAATCTGACTTCTTTTTCTGTTTTTGCGGATATATCCGAGGCAAGAAAAACCGCTTTCGCTTTGTCCGTGAGTATGGACTCCTTAACAGAATCGAAACCCATGGTCATTCTTCCCGCTTTTCGGCAGATCGTAAGCAGACCGAATAATTTTTCTTTACTGACGCTCATTCAGCTCTCTCTCCATATTATCATAAACCTCGTCTGATATGCGGCAGGAAAAGCTTTTTTCAAGTTTTCTGGATTTTCTCGCAAGTCTCAGGCACTCGGCATTGGGGCACACATAAGCTCCTCTGCCTGATTTTTTTCCTGTTGTGTCCAGAGATATCTCGCCCTCGGGAGACCTTACCACCCTGATAAGCTCCTTTTTGGGCTTCATTTCATTGCAGCCCAGGCACATACGCATGGGTATCTTTTTTACCGCTGCCACAATATCACCTCATTTATATAAATGCGGACGGTCAGTCCACAGGATTTTCAGGCTTGATGTCGATCTTATAGCCAGTCAGACGGGCTGCAAGCTTGGCATTCTGACCCTTGTTTCCGATAGCCAGTGAAAGCTGGTTGTTGGGAACGATAACAGTGCACGCCTTTTCGTCGCCCTCAGCCACATCTACCCTGATAACATCAGCGGGAGCAAGTGCCTTGGCAATGAATACTGCAGGATCCTCGTCATAAACGATGATGTCGATCTTCTCGCCGCCCAGCTCCTCAACTATCTTGCTTATCCTTGAACGCTTGGGGCCGATGCACGCACCTACGCAGTCAACGTTGGGGTCCTTGGAGCAAACTGCGATCTTTGTTCTGGAGCCCGCTTCTCTTGCGATGGACTTTATCTCAACTACGCCGTCGTATATCTCTGGTATCTCAAGCTCGAAAAGTCTCTTTACCAGATCCTTATGTGTACGGGAAATCTTGATGGCAGGCTTTCTGTCGGGGTTAACGATGCCCACAACATATATCTTGATGATATCGCCCTCTGTAAGTACCTCTCCGGGGATCTGCTCGTTCTTGTAAAGATAGATCTCGTTCTTGTCAACCAGCAGAACAGCGTTGCCTGTTGCAGGCTCTACCTTCTGGACGGTTGCGGAGATAATGTCATGTACCTTATCCTTGTACTGGGCAATGAGCTTTTCCTTCTCAAATTCCTTTACATCGTGGCGGATAGACTGCTTTGCATACTGAGCAGCAACTCTGCCGAACTTTGCTGTATCAAGCTTGTAAGGAACTCTGTCGCCGCAAACGCAGCCGGGAACGATAGTCTTTGCCTCTTCGATGTTTATCTCGTTGAGGTCGATAGGCTCATCATCAACGACAGTTCTGAGAACGCATACATCAAATACGTTTCTGGCAGGGTCAATATCCACCAGGAAATCGTCACAGTCGGGATATTCCTTTCTTACTGCCTTCATAATGCCCTGCTGTATCTTTTCAACAAGAGCCTCAAGCGGGATAGAGTTTTCATGTGCGAGACATTCAAGTGCTTCAAAAAATTCCTTGTTCATCTTTTTGAAATTCCTCCTGAAAATATAATGTTAATTGCCGTCTTCACAGAATTCATCGGGAAGCTCTTCGTCATCGTAGAGCTTGATGAACGCAGTTTCGGAAATAATAACCTTTTCTGTGCCGTTCTCGGTCTCCACCGTGATACTGCCATCGTCTTTATTATACGCAGTCAGAACAGCGATAAATTCCTTGACACCGTCTTTTTCACGGATATATCTTATACGCAGCGGGCACTCGAGATACTCAAGGAAATGTTCCTCTCTTTTAAGCTCTCTGCCCAGTCCGGGGGAACCGACCTCAAGCATATACTGCTCATCTATAGGGTCCTCATCGTCCAGCGCCTTTGAGAGCGGACGTGTCATAGCCTCACAGTCGTCCATATCAACGTAGCCGTCGGGCTTTTCGATAAGCACTCTGAGATAGCGCATTGAGCCTTCCTTGTCGAAGGTCACGTCCCAGATGGTAAGACCAAGCTCATCGGCGATGGGCTTTGCGATATCATACACCCTTGAAACGGTGCTGCCGCCCTTGCCCCCTTTTTTTCCTGCCATAAACAATACCTCCATCAAACAAGAAAGACCGGATTGCTCCAGTCTTTGTCCTTTACTATTGGTGTACTTTGATTATTATACCACACTCATTTTGAAATTGCAAGTGTTTTTTTGATTTTTATGCTTTTTACAGCCAATTTTTGCCTCTTTTCTGCCGATACCTCACTGATTTTTAACAGTAATCCGCTTTAAGGTCAGAATACGTATTAAATAGTGTATTCGATTACCCGCCAAATCCTTCATTTCCGTAATTGACAAATCCGTCTTATTGTGTTATGATTTAAATATCAGAGCTTTTTGCAATGCTGATTTCACATCACCCTATAGAACGATATGAAATCAGCATATAAGCTCATACATTCATGAAAAGGAGCACAAAATTATGTATCCAATCAAGCTTAAGCCTGCTTTTAAAGACTACCTCTGGGGCGGCACAAGACTCAGAGACGATTTCGGCAAGGACTGCGATTTTGACAAGATCGCTGAAAGCTGGGAGCTTTCCTGCCATAAGGACGGCAACTCCGTTGTGGCTGACGGCGAATTTGCAGGTCTCACACTGGCTCAGTATATTGAAAAGGAAGGCAAGTCCGTACTCGGAACAAACTGCGAAAAGTTCGAGAACTTCCCTATTCTTATAAAGCTTATCGACGCTAAGGACAACCTTTCCGTTCAGGTCCACCCCAACAATGAGTATGCTCAGAGAGTTGAGGGCGAATACGGCAAGACCGAGATGTGGTATGTTGTTGACTGCGACGAGGGAGCATCCCTGCTCTACGGCTTCAAGCATAATATCACAAAGGAAGAATTCCGTGAGAGAATAGAAAACAATACTCTGCTTGAAGTTACAAACTCCGTTCCCGTAAAGAAGGGCGATGTTTTCTTCATCGAGGCAGGAACTCTCCACGCCATAGGCAAGGGTATCCTTATCGCTGAGATACAGCAGAATTCCAACACCACCTACCGTATCTACGATTACGGCAGAGTAGGCGCAGACGGCAAACCCAGACAGCTCCACATCGACAAGGCTGTTGACGTTACAAACCTCTGCCCCGCAAAGCCTTATCCTCAGTCCGAACCTGTTGACATGGGCGGCTGGACAAAGAAGCGTCTTGCAAAGTGCGAATATTTTACCGTTGACGTTATCAATGTTGATACCTCCGCTGCTCTCGAGGCAGACAAGTCCTCTTTCGTAAACATTCTTGTTCTTGACGGCGGCTGTGTGCTTTCCTCCGAGGGCAACGATGCAGTTGAGCTAAAAAAGGGCGACAGCGTGTTCATTCCCGCAGGTCTGGGCAAATTTGAGCTTACAGGCAAGTGCTCCGCTGTTATGACCCATATTGATTGATATTATAATAGTATTTCAGGGAGTTTTGCATGGATATCCGTACATTTATAGGTGACAGGAGCTTTTACAAAAAGGTTTTCACAATAGCCGTTCCCATAATGATACAAAACGGCATTACGAATTTTGTTGCTCTTCTGGACAATATAATGGTAGGTCAGCTAGGCACAGCTCAGATGTCGGGTACGGCGGTGATAAATCAGCTTCTGTTCGTATTCAATCTCTGCATTTTCGGAATTCTTGCAGGCCCCGGGATATACGGTGCGCAGTTTTTCGGCAAGGGCAGCAGCGAGGGCGTGCGCAATACTTTCCGCTTCAAGCTTTATGCAGGGCTTCTGGTGCTGCTGGCAGGCGGAGCGATCCTATCACTGTTCAGCACCGAACTTATCAGCTCGTATCTTACTGGAAACGGCGATGAAAGCAACAAGGCGCTGATATTGCAGTCGGGACTTGACTACCTGGGTGTAATGGTAGTAGGTCTTATCCCATTTACGGTAACACAGATATACGCCTCCACGCTGAGAGAGACCAATCAGACGCTTGTTCCCATGTTTGCAGGCCTTACCGCCGTGCTCATGAACCTTGTGCTTGACTGGATGCTTATCTTCGGAAACCTTGGCATGCCCAAAATGGGCGTAAAGGGAGCGGCTCTTGCCACTGTTATCGCACGATTTGCCGAGTGCATCATCGTTGTGATATGGACTCATGCCAACAGCGGCAAAAATGCTTTCATCAATGGCGCATACAGCAGTCTCAAGATACCCTCCGACCTTGTGAAGCAGATAATCATACACGGTCTGCCTCTGGCTGTAAATGAGGGACTGTGGTCATCGGGAATGGCTCTGCTGAACCGATGCTACTCAATGAGAGGGCTGGAAGTGGTTGCGGCTACCAATATCTCCTCCACTATCTTCAACCTGTTCTCGGTCATCTTTATTGCCCTGGGCAATTCCGTTGGAATAATCGTGGGACAGATACTCGGCTCGGGAGATATGAAAAAGGCACGGGAGACCGACACAAGGCTTATCGCATTCACCGTTGCGGCAGGTATTTTCACTGGAATCATGATGGCTGCACTCTCAAAGGTATTCCCTGAACTTTACAACACAGATGACAGTGTAAGGTCGCTTGCAGGCAGCCTTATAGTCATCTCGGGAATGTTCACTCCCCTGACCTCATTTATGCACGCCGCATATTTCACCCTTCGTTCGGGCGGAAGAACGTTCATCACTTTCCTTTTCGACAGCGTATATGTATGGGCTGTCACTATACCAACGGCACTTCTTCTGGTAAATTTCACCGATTTTGATATTCTTAAAATATACTTCTGCTGCCAGGCAGTGGATATATTAAAGGTAACAATAGGCTTTATTCTGATAAAAAAAGGCGTATGGCTGCGGAATATCGTATCTGCGTCTTAATATATGAAAGGCGGTCAAACAAATGAAATATTACATTGGCATTGACTTGGGCGGAACAAATATCAAAGCCGGAGTTGTAAATGAGAAGTTTGAGATAATCGCAAAGGCTTCCACAAAAACTCTCTGCCCCCGTCCCGCAAAGGATATCTGCGATGATATGGCTAAGGTGTCCATTGAGGCATGTAAGCTGGCTGGCATTTCCGTTGACGATGTTGAATGGATAGGCGTGGGAACTCCCGGTATCGCTGATAATATCAACGGCACTATCCCCTATTCCAACAACCTTGATTTCCACGATGTACCCGTAAGAAAGTACATTCAGGCTCATATCAACAAGCCTGTTTATGTTGCTAACGATGCCAATGCAGCTGCATACGGCGAATTTGTTGCAGGTGCTGCAAAGGGCGCAAAGAACGCTGTCTGCATCACTCTGGGAACAGGCGTTGGCGCAGGAATCATCGTTGACGGCAAGATCCTCACAGGCTCCAACCTTGCAGGCGCAGAGCTTGGCCATATGGTCATCGAGGTCGATGGTCCTCAGTGTACCTGTGGAAGAAAGGGCTGCTTCGAGGTATTCTCCTCCGCAACAGGTCTTATACGCATGACTAAGGAAGCTGCCGAGGCTGACAGCTCCTCCATACTCAACAAGTATCTGGCAGAGGACGGCAAGTTCTCCGCACGTCACGCTTTCATGGCTATGAGAGATGGCGACAAGGCAGGTACAGAGGTAGTTGAAAAGTACTGCAAGTACCTTGCTGCAGGCATCACCAACACCATCAACATCTTCCAGCCTGACATTCTCTGCATAGGCGGCGGCGTATGCAACGAGGGCGATCCTCTTCTTCTCCCCGTCAAGGAGCTTGTCAAGAAGGAAGTTTACACAAGAATGCTTTCTCAGAACACCGAGATAGTCATTGCAAAGCTCGGAAACGATGCAGGAATCATCGGCGCCGCATTCCTCGGACTGGAGAGCTGAGATGGGATTTCCGGACAAAATATGATCATTCGTTAAAAGCGGCGAGCTTGACAAAATCACCGAAAAGGTCGGTCAGACAGTCAATAAAAAACGCAGCTCAGTATGCACGTTCCGCTGCACAGACAGTGACACAGGCTGCTCCGCAGGCATCAGCTGCGGTAAGTCCCGCAAAGCCGCCACGCAACGTAACTTTTACATTCTGTGACAGCGATAATAACAATGCAGATATTGCTCGGGTGCAGCTGAGATAGATTACTGCGCAGTATATGCCCCCGAAAGCAACTCCGATTATGAAGAGGGCGACAGCTCACAGCCCGTATTCATTATGACAAACGTTGCCGAAAGTGAGATACACAACATCATCTGCAATTATAAAAAAGGCATTGCAGACGCAGCATAACAAAGGTAAACCTGCCAAATGACAGGATATACTTCAAGGCAAAGCTCATGGCTGCCGTTGATGAAGCGGCAGCTACATACAAGGAAACCATTTTATAACAAAAGAGGTAATAAAAAATGTCTTGCAAAGATTGTAACTTTTTCTGTGAGGGTGCCGACAAGGCTCCCCAGCGTTCACTTTTCAACGCTCTCGGAATGACCAAGGAGGAAATGGAAAGACCTCTGGTAGGTATCGTTTCTTCCTACAATGAGATCGTTCCCGGTCACATGAACATCGACAAGATCGTTGAAGCCGTAAAGATGGGTGTTGCTATGGCAGGCGGTACACCTGTTGTATTCCCCGCTATCGCAGTTTGCGACGGTATTGCAATGGGTCATCAGGGAATGAAGTATTCTCTCGTTACCCGTGACCTTATTGCAGATTCCACCGAGTGCATGGCTCTTGCTCATCACTTTGACGCTCTGGTAATGATACCCAACTGCGACAAGAATGTTCCCGGTCTGCTTATGGCTGCTGCCCGTGTAAACGTACCCACAATTTTCGTATCAGGCGGCCCCATGCTTGCAGGCCACGTTAAGGGCAGCAAGACTTCACTTTCCAGTATGTTCGAGGCTGTAGGCGCATACACCGCAGGCAGAATAAACGAGGAAGAGTTTGAAGAGTTTGAGAACAAGGCTTGTCCCACCTGCGGAAGCTGCTCGGGTATGTACACCGCAAACTCCATGAACTGCCTTACCGAAGTTCTGGGCATGGGCCTCAAGGGCAACGGTACTATCCCCGCTGTTTATTCCGAAAGACTGCGCCTTGCAAAGCACGCAGGTATGCAGGTAATGGAGCTTTACAGAAAGAACATCAGACCCCTTGATATCATGACCGAAAAGGCATTCCACAATGCTCTTACCGTTGATATGGCTCTGGGCTGCTCCACCAACAGTATGCTCCACCTCCCCGCTATCGCTCACGAGTGCGGAATTGAAATAAATCTCGATATCGCAAATGAGATAAGCGCAAAGACTCCTAACCTCTGCCACCTTGCTCCCGCAGGTCACGCTTATATGGAGGATCTTAACGAAGCAGGCGGAGTTTACGCAGTTATGAACGAGCTTAACAAGAAAAATCTGCTCAACACCGACGTTATGACCTGCACAGGCAAAACTGTTGCCGAAAATATCGCAGGCTGCGTAAACAAAAATCACGATATTATCCGTCCTATTGACGATCCATACAGTGAAACAGGCGGAATCGCAGTCCTCAGAGGAAACCTTGCTAAGGACGGCTGTGTTGTTAAGCGCAGTGCGGTAGCTCCTGAAATGCTCAAGCACACAGGCCCCGCAAAGGTATTCGACTGCGAAGAGGACGCTCAGGCAGCTATCCTCGGCGGAAAGATCGTCAAGGGCGATGTTGTGGTTATCCGTTACGAAGGCCCCAAGGGCGGCCCCGGCATGAGAGAGATGCTCAACCCCACCTCCGCTATCATGGGCATGGGTCTCGGCAGCGATGTTGCTCTTATCACTGACGGTCGTTTCTCAGGCGCATCAAGAGGTGCAGCTATCGGCCACGTTTCTCCCGAAGCAGCTGTTGGCGGCATTATCGGAATCGTTCAGGACGGCGATATGATAACCGTTGATATCCCTAACTACACCCTCAGCCTCAACGTTGACGATGAAGAGATCGCACGCCGTATGGCTAACTTCACTCCCAAGAAGAAGGAGCTTAAGGGCTACCTCAAGAGATATGCTGCCCTTGTTACATCCGGCGCACAGGGTGCTATCCTCAAGAATGAATAATCACACAATCGGAGCGGTAATATGAGTAAAAACAGCGCATCTAAGACCATAGGAAAAATAGTGTCACTGATAATCCTGATACTCCTGCTGGGTGTCATAGCCGTAACATGGTTTATCGGCGGTCAGACAAAGGCTATCGAAAAATACTGTGCGGCGTTTGCGTCAGGCGACCTTAAATCAATGAACAAGGTAACGGATATTTATTCTGATCAGACTGACGACAAGAGCTTCAAACAGCAGCAGAAGGATCATTTCAGGTCTCTCCCCCAGTTTGAAGAGCTTGAGGACACCGATGTTATCAGCTCCGATGTTGATGTAAAGTACCACAAAAAAGCCGCAGACTTTACCCAATGGGAATGTATGACCAAGGCAGATTACTTCTCGCAGGGCATGAGCATTTCGCAGGATATAACATTCACGCTGAAATTTGAAGGCGGCAAGTGGAAGATAATTAGTGCGGAATAATAAAAAATCAGCTCCGAACATATGCTCGAAGCTGATTTTTTTATTTTATGATCTTTTTCATTGATATATGGGGACAATATTCATCGAAATATTCATCGCCGTAGGCTGTGTAGCCCATGGCCTCGTAAAAGCCCTTTACCCTTGTCTGAGCTGAGAGAACTGCCGTTCCCCCGCCAAGCTCGGATATCTTGCTTTCGAGAAGAGAAACTATCTCACGGCCGAGACCCTTTCCTCTGTACGGCTTCATAACGGCTATCCTGCCGATATGATAATCGCCGTTTTCGGTAAAGAGCCGACCCGTTGACACAAGCTCTCCGTTATCTGTGAGAATGCCGTGGTAGGCTTTATTGTCCGTATCATCAAACTCGTTTTTGAAACCCTGCTCATCAACAAACACAGTCTGTCGGATAAGCTTTGCTTCGGGAGCATTTTCCAGCCCCATAACTATCCTGCTTTCCATCATCAAAGCACCTTTGAGAGAAATTCTTTCAGTCTGGGGTTATGCGGGTTTTCAAAGAACTCCTTGGGAGGATTCTGCTCCATGATAACGCCGTCAGCCATGAACATTACCCTTGATGCAACCTCACGGGCAAAGCCCATTTCGTGAGTTACCACGACCATGGTCATGCCGTCATCGGCAAGCTCGGTCATGATGTTCAGGACTTCGCCAACCATTTCGGGGTCAAGGGCTGATGTAGGCTCATCAAAAAGCATTACATCGGGATTCATTGCCAGTGAACGGGCAATGGCGATTCTCTGCTTCTGACCGCCAGAAAGCTGCGAGGGATAATTATAAGCCTTATCAAGAAGTCCTACTTTTTTCAGCAGCTCCTCTGCCTTAGCCTCTGCCTCTTCCTTGGTCATGAGCTTCAGCTTTACGGGAGCAAGAGTGATGTTATTTATTATACTCAGGTTAGCAAACAGGTTGAAGTGCTGGAACACCATTCCCATCTTCTGGCGCATGAGATTAAGCTCTTTTTCGCTTGAATGGGTGATGTCCGTTCCCTCGAAAATGATACTGCCGGAAGTGGGCTTTTCAAGAAGATTGAGGCAGCGCAGAAATGTACTTTTTCCTGAGCCTGAGGGGCCTATGATAACAACCTTCTCGCCCTTTTCGATGTTCTCGGTGATGCCTTTGAGTATTTCCAGATCACCAAAGGATTTACAGAGATTTTCAACGCTTATCATTAGCCGCCAGCCTCCTTTCGAGCTTTGTAACAAAGTGAGTAAGCACCATAACGATCACAAGATAGATGATCGCTACGGCAATAAGGGGCATAAACGGCTCATATGTTGCGGAACGGATAGTATCGCCGCCCTTGGTAAGATCCTGCACGGCAATATATCCTGCAACAGAAGTCTCTTTCAGCAAAACGATGCACTCGTTTGCAAGAGAGGGCAGAACATTCTTGAACGCCTGCGGGATAATAATGTACATCATTGTCTGAGCATAGTTGAGGCCAAGGCTTGAGCCTGACTCAAACTGACCGTTATCAACGGACATTATGCCCGAACGGACTATCTCGGCAACATATGCAGCAGAGTTCAGACCGAACGCCAGCACCGCCGCAAATATCTTATCAACGGAAACCGATGCGAAAATAACAAAGTAAATTATAAGCAGCTGAACTACAACAGGCGTACCTCTGATGACTGTAAGGTATATCTTTGCCAGAACATTCAGGAATTTGAGCTTTCCTGTCTTGTCGTGGGTGGAACGGACTATTGCAATGAGAAATCCCAGAACGATGCCCAGCATTACGGCAAAAAGCGTAATAACTATCGTGTTTTTAAGGCCGTTTGTAAGGTATTTCCAGCGGTCGTCCACGATAAATGTCTTATAGAACTTGTCAGCAAAATTCATTATAAAATCCTGAATCATCGTTATAATATCCTGAATCATAAATAGCATCACTTCCAAACTGAATGCGGCTGCCCGCAAGACTGCTGACAGCCGCAAAATTTAAATGGTTTACTTTCTTACAATAATTACCTGTGTTGCTGTAGTATAGGGATCAGAGAAGTTTACGTTTTCAAGTCTGTCCTCGGTAACGGTCATACCTGCAACGCCAACGTCAGCCTTGCCTGTCTGAACAGCGGCAATGATGGAATCGAACTCCATGTTGTCGATCTTAAGGTCCTTGCCGAGAATATCGCAGACAGCCTTCATCATATCAGCGTCAAAGCCTACAACGTCCTCGCCGCTCATGCTCTCGTAAGGAGGGAACTCGGCGTTGGTTGCCATTACGATAGTGCCGTCATACTGAATGCCCTCGGGAGAGGTGTAGGGGTGCTGACCTGCCTCGTCGCCGATCCAGTTGGACTTGATCTGCTCAAGAGTGCCGTTAGACTCGAGCTGTGCAAGAGCGTCATTTATCTGCTGGGTAAGCTCGTCGTTATCCTTCTTGATAGCGATAGCGTAGTTCTCATCGGGATACTTGTCATCAAGAATAGTAAGGGAATCACTGTTCTGGCTTACAAATACGGTAGCGGGCTGGAGGTCGATGATAACTGCGTCGATCTTGCCCTGCTTAAGAGCCTGAACTGCATCAGCGCCCTTGTTGTAACGCTCAACGGTAGCGCCCTCAACATCGGAAGCATAGGTATCGCCAACTGTACCAAGCTGAACGCCTATCTTCTTGCCGTTAAGGTCATCAATGGAGAAAACGGTATTTTCGGGAGCCTTGCTTCCGCAGCCTGTGAACATTGCAGCGGAGAGAACTGCTGCAGCTGCTACAGATATTAACTTCTTTAATTTCATACTAAATGAACTTCCTTTCATAAACCCCAGTTATGGAATCATATTTACACTTATTATAATATAGTTTATAAGGAAATTCAAGCATCTTTTCAAATTTAATATATTATTTTACATTATAACAAATTTTATTTCAGATTTTTCTGCAATGCTGTGATATCACTTTATTGCGATAATTATTATGCAAATTAAATCAGATATTAACTTATATGCAAAACAAAATACATCAAATGACAGGCGGATAATATTATAATTATAATAATAACCAACTCACGAAAGGATATGATATTTTGGAAGAAACAGCAGTAACAGAAGCTATCAGCGAGGTAGCTGAGACAGTCGCCGAGACTACAGCTCCCGAGATAATCAGCGAGGCAGAGGTCGTTATGGACGCAGTTGCCAAGGGCAGCGTTACAGGCGATATGCTCAAAAAATTCGGCGAGGCAATAATCGCCTACCTTCCCACAGTTATAATCGCAGTAGTGATCTTCCTGGTGGGAAAATTCATAACAAAGCTCATTATGAAATTCGTTGACAGGTGCATGGACAGGTCTCACATTGACGAGACTGCACAGGGCTTCCTCAAATCCCTTACAAACATCATACTGTCGGCATTTGTCATTGTAATCGCCCTTTCCGTTCTGGGAATACCCATGACATCTATCATCACGGTAATAGGTGCGGCAGGCGTTGCAATCGGTCTTGCTCTCCAGAACAGTCTTTCAAACATCGCAGGAGGCTTCATCATTCTTTTCACAAAGCCGTTCTGCAAGGGTGACTACGTTATCACAAACGGCATAGAGGGGGTTGTTGACGACATCAGGATCCTTTCAACAAAGCTTGTTACTCTTGACAATAAAATAGTATATATCCCGAACGGCATGGTATCCAGCGGTACTATCACCAATTTCAGCCGTGAGGACAAACGCCGTGTTGATCTGGTGTTCAGCATTTCCTACGAGCAGGATTTCCGCAAGGCTATTGACATCATCAACGGCGTTATCAGCGCTCACCCCCTGACAGTAAAGGAAGCGGGCACATTTGCACCTTTCGCAAGAGTATCGAACCTTGGCGCAAGCTCGGTGGATATCACCATGAGAGTATGGACAAAGACCTCCGATTACTGGACAGTTTATCATGATATGATTGAGAACGTCAAGACTGCCTTTGACAAGAACGGCATTGAGATCCCCTACTCCAAGCTGGACGTTAACATCAAGAACAACGCATAAAATTTTATCCGCAGTGTGCTTTATCATACTGCGGATAATTTTGTAAATAAAGTGTGACGTCTAAGGCATAGCTGCCAAAAATCACGCATTTAAACCATTTTCCGACAAATAAGCCTTAAAAGGGAAAATTTCAAAAAAAGCTTGACAAACGTATTCCGTTATGATATAATATAAAAGTCGTCAGAAACGATAACAAGTAAAACAAGAGTAATTTCTGTTTTGTCGGGGTGTAGCTCAGTTTGGCTAGAGCGCTACCTTGGGGTGGTAGAGGCCGTGGGTTCAAGTCCCGTCACTCCGACCAACAGAAATAACCTCTCAAATGGCTGTAATACGCCGATTGAGAGGTTATTCTTATATCCGAATATACGGTTTGGTCAAATAATGGTCAAATTAGGCGTGACGGCAGTATTTTTCGTTGATGTGAAGCATATCAACTATCTCGTCCGTTGCCCTTGCCTTGACCTCATTGAATGCATGAGTGTAGATATTAAGCGTGGTTGCGGGTGTCGAATGACCGAGTATCTCAGATACCGTCTTTGCATCAGTCCCCTTTGCGATCATTGCGGAAGCTACAAAGTGGCGCATTGAATGGATCCCGTAAAAGTCCATTCCGTGCTTTGCACACATCTTTTTCAGATATTCAGATAATTGTACGGAATCCCATTGTACATTATCTTGGTGTATGTAATATCGCAGAACAGATAGTCGTTATCGGTATGTCTTATGCCCATATGCCTTTTTGCAGCTGTTTCTTCTGCCTTATATTTTTCATAAAGATCAACGACGATCTGAGGAAGCCTTATAACACGCATAGAGCTTTCCGTTTTGGTATTGCCAACATACATCTCCCTTTTCTTTCGGGAATAGTTGGCGGCTCTCTTTATTCTGAGAATATGGCTGTCAACGTCAATGTCGCAATATCTGAGTCCAACGATCTCCGAACGTCTTAAACGGCAGATAATAGCGATTGTTGCGAAAAGCTGATGCTTTAGCGGAGCTTCGGAATAAAGAAGATCAACAAATTCTTCTGCCTGTTCAGGCGTGTATATCTTCTTTTCCTTGTGAACTTCGGGCGGAAGTTTTACATTCGTGCAGGGATTTTTCGTCAACATCTCAATTCTTATGGCATAATCGAAAATGCCTGATACAAATGACAGATAGTGCTTTATCGTTTTTCTCGAAAGTCCCTTTTCTGGGTCAACCTTATTAACACCCGGCTTGGTGAGGGAGTTTATAAAGCTCTGAACGTGAATGGTCTTGATCTTATCCATTCTCATATCACCGAGTGCTTCATAAGTCCGCTCCTTGAAGTCCTCACAGCGTTCACGGGTTGTCGTTGCATACTGAATGTCCGCATAATCAACGAACCATCTTTCGGCAAAGCTTTTAAACGTAATATTCGGAAGAACCGCAAGCGCATTTATCTGCTGCTCAAACTCAAATCCGATAGCCTCGGCTGCCTTGTCACGCTTCTTCTCGGTCATTCCTTCAAAACGTGGATCGTCAAATCTGACGGTCATACTCGTGTAAAGGAACTTGCCGTTTGCGTCCTTACCGTTAAATACTCTTATACGGTAAGCGTTTTCTCTTTTGGTAATGTTCATTGACATTACTCCTTTCGCAGTTGCGAAAGGACAAATAACGTGTGGAATGGAATCTGTCCTTTCAGGGTGGATACCTTCTATGATCTCCTTGTCTGTTGCCGCAGACAGGGAGATTTTTTTATTTGTAAGCACAAAAAGCACTTACTTTATATCAGCCCAAAACATATTCATCTGAATTTCAAAATTATTTATCCATTCAGAAAATGCTTCGGGCGTAATATCGCCGTTTCTCACACCGTTTCGTTTTTCGTAGCTTTCCGATGTAAAATTGGAGAAAATGTCATTACAAAGCTGAAGCTTATCCCCTGTCAGCTGTCCTTTCTCCTTTGCACGCCTTATTCTTGTGTACCAGCGCTGATATACTTTCATATACTGCGCTTCATATTCATCATTATGCTTTTCCTTGTATCTGCTCAACTTTTCGGAATTTCTCTGCTTTCTGCAGGCATCGGAACAAAGCACATCAAACAGGCTCGATTTTGCGATAAACAATCTTCCGCAGTTCAGACAAAATCTTGGAAAAAGACTCTTGCTGTACAGCAGTCGGATATAATATTCTACCATAGAAACCAGGAAAACATCGGTAACAGCGTATTCCTCGCAGTTTTTGCCCTTGATTATCATCATAGGCATATCGTCCTTGACGTATCTGTTCAGCAGATAATCGACAGCCTGATCCGTGTTCGGCTCCCTTGACGGAGTGAAGCTGATATGACGCTGATGATATTCAAAATCCCTGTTTATCAGTGCGGTCTGCGTTATTTCAAGGTGATTGCAAAGCCACTCCAGTTCGTCCTCATTTGATATCAAATTGCCAAAATACGCTTTATCAATCACTTTTTTCAGATAACCGCAGGTCACGTTACTGTCAGGAACAATAACTCTGCTGCCTTTAAGATAATTGAGCATTTTGCAGTCGGAAGATAGGTCAAACAGTAACGAACCTATCTCCCTTTCCGAGATCTCAACGCTCTTTTCGGCAAACAGCCCGCCTTTGACGTAATTGAAAACTTTTTTCGGCTCGCCGTATATTATTTTTTCCGTAAGCTTATCGCAGTCAACACATACAGCTATGCACATATCTGCAAAAAATTTGTAATCAGCCATTATTCAGCCCCATTTCCCAACGCCTTTGATTGATTTTTTTCTATTTTATTGGTTCATTTTGCATTATATCAGATTTTCTCGGAAATATCAATAGCAAAACTGTTGCAAAAAACCTACATAGTTTTATGCAAAATATCAGAATTACACAATTTGCAAAAAACCCGCTTGACTTTTGGCGCTTGCAACGCTATAATCAAAGCAGTTGGACTGTATTTTTATATATTTCAACATCAAAAACACACATCATATAATTTTGAAAGGAGTCAAAAAATGATTGAAAACACAAAACCCGTAACCCTTATGACCATTCACGAAGCAGCCAAGACAGGCATTATGCCCGAAAACACCCTGAGACGTATGTGTAAGAATAACGAAGTTCCCTGCCTTCATATTGGAAAGAGAACGCTTATCAATTTTGACGTGCTTGTTTCTTTTCTCAACGATCCCGACAACTATGTAAAGGAGGCGGGACCGAATGTATGAAAAAGAAGAAGCCGCCCTTTCTCCGACTGTCAATGCAGTCGAAGGGCAGCTTCCGTATGATTGTTACGAACCAATTATACCATACGAAAAGTCGGAATGCAATACACCCGACATCAGATTTTTCTCGGAGATTGAAGCATCTGCCGTTGATTGGCTTTGGTATCCGTACATTCCTTTCGGCAAGATAACTATAATTCAGGGCGACCCCGGCGAGGGAAAAACAACCCTTGCACTTAATATCGCAGCTATTCTGAGCAGAGGTGAACGTCTGCCGACAGAGCTTGAATACACCTACACATACGACAGCATTACGTCTATATATCAGACAGCCGAGGATGGACTTGCGGACACGATAAAGCCCCGACTTACCGCAGCCGATGCGAATTGCAGCCGTATCTGTACAATTGTCGAGGGCAATGATGCTCTGCACTTCTGTGACAGCAGACTTGAAGAAACGATCGCATCAACAGGTGCAAAGCTGTTGATAATGGATCCGATACAGGCTTACCTCGGTGCTGATGTTGATATGCACCGAGCCAACGAGATACGTCCCGTTATGTCACGGCTTGAAGCCATTGCTGAGAAGCATAGCTGTGCCGTTGTTCTTATCGGACATATGAACAAGAGCGGCAAGAAAGCTCAGTACAAGGGTCTTGGCTCTATCGACATAACGGCTGCCGCCAGGAGTGTCCTTTTTGTGGGGCGCAGGGACAACGATAAGCAGAAGCGCTGTCTTATTCCGATAAAATCAAATCTTGCTCCCGAAGGACGTGCTGTTCTTTTCAGCGTGGGAGACAGGCTCACCTGGGAGGGCTTTGCCGATCTTGATATAAACAGGATATGCTCCGATACAGGCACAGACAATAAGGCTCAATCAAAGGTTGAACAGGCTGAATTTTTTCTCAAAGAGCTTTTTGACGGAACAACGGAAATACGAAGCACGGAAGTTGAAAGCAAGGCAAAAGAACACGGGATTTGCAAGCGTGTCCTTGATACCGCCAAGAAAAATCTGCATATTTCTTCCCGCAAGTCGGGAGATTATTGGTTCTACGTTTTTCCCAATTGACAGAAAACTGCATTGTTGCATCCTTGCAATATTGGCTCAAATTACGCTGTTTAGCCGATTATTGCAAAGAATGCAAGAGTGCAAGATCGCAGGTAAACAAAAGGAGTGACATAATTATGAGTGAAAAGAAATTATCACACGTTCAGGGTAAGGGTTGTTTATCACATAACAACCGCACATTTACCCCCAAGAACACCAATCCCGAAAGACGTTGTTTTAACAGCTGCTTTATACAGGAAAACATTGCCGACAGCTACGAAAAATTATTCGGAAAGGCTGTTGACGAATACAACAACAAGCAGAAACGGAGCGACAGAAAGATTAAGGGAAGCTATTTTGAGCATTTGTTTCATCACGCTCCCTGCAATACGGTTCTTGAATCGCCAAATGGACAGAAAAGCTTCTATGAAGATGTTGTTCAGATAGGCTCAAAAGATGATACGGGCTGTAATACTTACGATAGTGAAAAAGCACGATTTGCCTTAATTGAGTATATGAATAATTTTCAAAGGCGAAATCCGAACTTTTATGTGTTCAATGCAGTCCTGCATATGGACGAAGCTACTCCGCATCTTCATATTGATTACATTCCCATCGGGCATTATGACAGAGGTATTCCCGTTCAGAACGGCATTGCCCAGGCTCTGTTTGAAATGGGATACGGAAAAGGCAAAGATGCCATTAACAGGTGGCGCAAGTCGGAGCGTGAGGAGCTTCGCAAGATATGTGAAATTCACGAGATACACATTGCTGATGAAGATAAGGGACGGGGTTTCAGCTACAGCTGTGAAGAGTACAGAGAATACAAGGAAACAATAAGCGGTTATGAAAAGCGGGTTGCGGAGCTTGAAAGTACGGTAACAAATCTGTCTGCGGATATTGAGCATAAATCGGCGGAAATAAGTGCGCTTAATGATAAAAAAGCAGCTCTGCGGAACGAGGTCGATTCTCTGACGGCAGAAAAAGAAATAATTGAAACCACAAAAGTCAAATCAGTGAAAATGCCACTGCATAAGCTTATGATAGATGAAAGCGAAATCACAGAAATTGAGAATATGAAAAAATCCGCTGCGGCGAAATCGGAAGAGCTTTCCGCCAGAGAAAAAGCTCTCAATTCACGGGAAGAGCAGTTTAATAAAAGCCGTGAACAGCTTGCTGAAAGGGAAAGCCATATTTCCGAAAAGGAGCAGTCTATTGAAGAAAAATTAAAGAAAATCGCCGAACACGAAGAATACGCAAAGCACGACAGCTACAAAGCTTTTGCCAAAGCATCGGAAGTCGATCCGCTTTTTCAAAGAGCCCAAAAAGCACTCAAGGAAGCCGAGCAAATGAGATCAGAGCAGCAAGAAATAAACGAGGTTCTCGAAAACTATAAAAAGAGCAATTCTTATCTTAACTCCAAATTGGCGGAAGTGCGGCAATCCGAAGCAGAGATCAGAGAAGAATACTCGCATCACAAAAAAGCTTCCGAAAAGGAAATAAGCAAGCTGCAAAGTGAAAGTGAAACAAGCTCGGAAGCTTATCGGAATGAAATCTCCAAGCTTAACCAAAAGCTTGACAATGCAAATTCTCTGAACACCGATTTAACCGAAACGAACGAGAGGCTGTCGGGAGAAAATGAGAAACTCAGTAAGAATAACAAATTGCTGAACGGTCTGATCGATACGCTGTATGAAATCGGCAGATTTATCTGCGGCAAGCTGAAAATTGATTTTGACAGGATCGTGGACAAACGCCTTGACGGTTATTCGCTGAATTACATTTTCGGGGATAACGGTCGGGAACGATAATCCGAAAGAATATCCTATCCCTATATTATTTAAAAATCCGTATCGGGCGTGATACGGATTTTTTCTTTTTCCGTTTACAGGGAGTGCAGTGGGAACGGCTGCCCGCTGTTCGCAAACAGCGAAACTCCCCCTCGGAGAGCCCCGTGTTCTTTTGATGAGGTCTTGTGCCTTGTCAAAAGTACTAAGGGGTTAGCTTTGACGGGATCAAAGCTAAGTTGGCGGCTGCGCCGCAGGATACCCGCATAATCCAATATTATGTCACAATATGCGAAACATTCAAAATAACATCTTGAATTTTATGGGAGCTTATGTTATACTTAAATTGATATAGTATGCAAAAGCAAAGGTAATATAATATGAGCAGGAAAACACCCGAACAGATAAGTTACAATATGCAGCAAGTCAAATGCAAAGGCTCAAAGATCGAAGTTATGCTTATGAAAGAGCTTTGGTCGAGAGGGCTTCGTTACAGAAAGAATGTAACGTCAATTTGCGGAAAACCCGATATTGTGTTCATCGGCAAAAAGATTGCAGTATTTTGTGACGGAGAATTCTGGCACGACTACAACTGGGAAGAACGCAAAAAGGATTTTAAATCTCACCAAGAGTTTTGGATACCTAAGATAGAGCGTAATATGGAGCGTGACCGTGAGGTTAACGAAACACTCAAAGCAGAGGGATGGACAGTTATTCGATTTTGGGGAAAAGATATAAAAAAGAACCTTACCGAATGTGCTGACATCATCGAAGCAGCGGTGAGAAGCCGTGAGTAAAACTGTTGTAAGCCTGTTTTCGGGAATAGGCGGAATCGACCTCGGCTTTATACAGGCAGGATTTGATGTTGTATGGGCAAATGAATCGGACAAATATGCCTGTATAACATACCGTCACAATTTCGGCGGCAATATTCCCGTTGAGGGAGATATCAGAAACGTGAATGCAAGGGATATTCCCAAAGCGGATATACTTGCGGCGGGATTCCCCTGTCAGTCTTTTTCATTACTGGGTTACCGACGTGGATTTAATGATCCGAGAGGTAATCTGTTCTTTGATATAGCCCGTATTGCCGATATAATGAAACCTGAAATAATTCTGCTTGAAAATGTTCGCAATCTTATATATCACGATAACGGTAAGACATTTATTACTATACATAACACCCTTGCGTCAATGAATTACGGTATAAAATATTCGGTTCTTAACGCAAGCACCCACGGCAATATCCCACAGGACAGAAAGCGTACTTTTATTGCCGCATTCAAAAATTATGATATAATGAATGCTTTTTCATTTCCCGACGAAATGCCTCTTACCTGCAGAATCGACGATATAATCGACCGTTCCGTAAAGCACAGTGATATTTATTACTACGGTCGGGGCAACAGGTATTACGAAACACTCAATAAAAGAATGCCGGACAAATCGGGAATTTACAGAATAGATGACAGCGGTGTTGCAAACAGAAAATATGTTATCTCCCCTACGCTGAAAGCAAATATGGGAACATATCCCGACAGAGTTCCGATCATTCGTGACAATTTCGGAATAAGAAAGCTTACCCCGTATGAATGTTTGGCTTTACAGGGATTTCCGAAAAATTATGTTTTCAAAGATATACCGCTTGAAGCGGCATATAAGCAAATGGGCTATAACTGTTTTTTCTATATTTATATAATTATTCCATTATTTAAATATGTTTCACTAAATTTTAGGAGGCTTGACTATGCAGAATAAATGGACACGAAAAGAGGAGATAATCGTATTTAATTTATACTGTAAAATACCATTCCAGCGTTCTTCTAAAAATCATCCTGATGTTATTAAAATTGCAAATTTAATCGGACGTTCCCCAAGTGCCGTAAATATGAAAATAGGTAATTTCGGCAGTTTTGATGATACACTAAAAGCACAGGGAATATCTGGATTAACAAATGCGAGTAAATTAGATAAAGAAATCTGGGACGAATTTAATGGTCGCTGGGACGAGTTAGCCTATGAAAGCGAAAAACTAATTGCTGAGTTGCAAGGAAATAATTTGGAAGATAAGGACTCGCTTAATAACACTCCTGTCGGAAAATTCAGAATAGCAACAGTAAAGCAAAGAGTTAATCAAAGCTTTTTCAGAAATGCAGTATTATCTTCTTACGGCAACGCTTGTTGTATTACTGGTTTAAGCAACACATCATTATTGATTGCAAGTCATATAAAGCCGTGGGCAAATAGTAATGAAATTGACAGAACTAACCCAAGAAATGGATTATGTCTTAATGCATTGCATGACAGAGCATTTGATAAAGGATTTATTACTGTTACACCAGATTATAAAATTCATATTTCACAAGATTTAACTGATATTTGTGATGGAAATACTGTAAATTCATTTTTCAAATGCTATAATAATCAAGTGATTATATTACCGGAAAAATTTGCTCCGACAAAAGATTTTTTAGAATATCACAATGATGTTATTTTCCAGAATTGGAGGTAAATTATGCAGGAAGTCACCAAAGAAAAATACATTCAGAGTATAATGGACTTCGAAACACTATACTTAATTGAGATAGAAAACAATAAGGTGTTTTTGAAATCCGATATTGAATGTGGTGGTGATATAGGATTACGCACTGAAATTATGAATTTCAAACTTGATACATCATTAACATTCCGAGAAACCTGCAGTGAATGCAGAAGTCATTATACTGGTGGAATACAATTTATTGAATATGATTCTTATGATGATGCAAAATTGAGTGTTATTGATGATTTCCTAAATTTATCCCCTCAATCAATTTATTTGATATGTGAAGATAAAGAATTGCAAGCATTCACCACAAAATATAATAATCAAAGTGTATACATATTGACACAGTAAAAAACTTGCCCTGTTAAACAACTTGAAAAGGAGAAAAAACAAATGACAGAAAGTATGGCTGAATGGAGCGAATTATATACACTTTTCAAATTGCTTGCGGACGGCAAATTGTATGCAGCCGATGCAAATACAAACAAGATACCGGAAATCTATTATGACGTACTTAAGGTGATCCGTTCTCAAAGTAACGGCACATTTGAGTATTGCCGTGATGCCGAAATAAAAGTCATCAATGCCGAAACCGGTGAAGTCTTTTGCAGTGTTCCCATCAGCAGCTTTATTGAACAGACAGACAAGTTGCTTTCGGGCATTAGGGACAGTAAAAATGCCAAAGGGGCTTTTGAACTTCCCGAAGTATGGAACTTTGCCGAATCAATCAAATGTCAGACTTTAAAAGCCAAATCACAGGACAAGGCCGATATTCACATTATGGTACACGATATAATGTCGGGACGTGATGATACTTTCGGTTTCAGCATAAAATCCCAGCTTGGCAGTCCGTCCACTCTTTTCAATGCTTCGGGAGCAACAAACTTTACATACAAACTTACGGGACATAAGCTCACCGACAGCGAAATACAAACATTTCACGATTTCAAGTATTTCAAGGACAAATTTGATTATCTTGCTTCTCTCGGAACAAGCGTAGAATTTGTTCAAACCGATAACGAAATTCTCGACTTTAACCTTAAAATGGTTATGACGGAAATGCCGAAAATCTTTGCTGAAATGATATATCATTATTATAAGGATAAAGTATATCTTATCTCGGAACTGACCGATATTGTTGCCGAAAATAACATTATCAATACCCTTGATAATAAGGTGCTTCTGCGTCATAAGGTCAAGGAACTGCTGACAAACATTGCTCTCGGAATGGTTCCCGGGACAATGTGGACAGGCGATTATGAAGCTACGGGCGGATACATTATCGTCAAAGATGACGGTGACATAGTATGTTACCATATCTACAACCATAATGCCTTTAAAAACTATATGTTTGCCAATACCCGTTTTGATACGCCAAGCAAGAGCAAGCATGGGTTTGGAAGCATTTATGAAGTTGACGGTCATCAGTATTTGAAATTGAATGTTCAGATTAGATTTGTGAAATAATCTTTTTGACGGAGGTTAATATGGATATTACAGGAACAATAAATTGGGAACAGGTTATTACAAATTTAACAGAAGATCTTTGTAAAAAATTTATTGATGCTACAGGTAAAAAAATTGATGAAGCAAAAGCCAAAACTCAAATTCAATTAAAAACCGCCTTTAGTACTTATTTAAACAAAGCTTACAAAAAATACAGCAAAATAAAAACATTATTATATCGAACTGAGCCTAAATATATATACTCCTTTTTTGAATGTAACACTCTTTTATTTGGTAGCACAAACATTGATGCCAATCAAATAAAAAATATATTGAATAAATCACATTTTGTAATAATTGAGGGTACTGGTGGTATAGGTAAATCCACTTTACTAAAACATCTTTTTTTAAATTCAATAAAGGAAACTAAACTTATTCCTGTTTTTCTCGAGTTAAAAGGACTCAACACATTTAACGGAACCCTTGCGGACTTTATTTATACCACAGTTAATAACTTGGGATTTAATTTAGAAAAGATTTATTTTGATTATGCTTTAAAACACGGTTTGTTTATCTTTTTATTAGATGGATATGATGAAATCATATCTGAAAAGAGCGATGATTTTCTAAATAATTTAAATCAATTCTCAGATAAATATGAGGATAATTATTATATTATGTCATCACGTCCAATTAATTCATTTATTTCATTACAACGTTTTTCTGTTATGGAAGCACAGAAGTTCAGCAAAATACAATCTTTATCACTAATAAAAAAGTTAGAATATGATGAAGAAATAAAGGATCATTTTTATAAAGCATTGGATCAGTCACTATATGAGAAACACACATCATTTGCTTCAAATCCTTTATTATTAAACATAATGCTAATCACTTTTGAGAATTATGCAGAAATACCTGAAAAATTACATATTTTCTATGCTAATGCATTTGAAACCCTATTTTTTAAACATGATGCAACCAAATCTGGATATAAAAGAGAAATCAAAAGCAACATTTCATACGATGAATTCAAAAAAATCTTTGCCAATTTTTGTTTTACATCTTATATTAAAGAAGAATTTGAATTTGATGAGTCAACGCTTATAAATAGAATTAATAGGTTTACAAATATAAAAGCTGAAGACTATATATATGATTTAACCAACGCTATATGTGTATTGCACAAAGAAGGTTTAAAATATCGATTTACTCATAGATCATTTCAAGAATTTTTTGCAGCATTATACATTAAAGATCTAAGTGATGACAAATTTATAAGAGTATTTAATGCTTTATTAGAAAAATCCCCTGCCAGACTATGGATAGATCAAACAATATTTATGCTCTATGACATGACTCCTGAACGTTTTGAATCAAATATAATAATTCCACATTTAAAAGATATAATTAACAATGATTTTTCTGAGGATAAAAAAATTGAAATTCTAAAAAAGATTGCGCAAGAAATATCATTTGAATTAGATGATAATCAAATACGTGTAAAATTATCACATACCCATGGAATATATGACAAAGAATATGTCATATTTCAATTGACAAAACAATGTGGTCGCAGACTTGGTTTACCATCAAAAAAAACAGAAACCGATTTACAAACAAAAATGTACACATATTTAAAAGAGACTAATTGTACTTCAATTGCTTATCCTCAAGTAGATTGGAATGATTATGTTATGACATATATAAAAAGTTCTTGGATATATTATTGTATAGGAAATATGTTTACCATTTTACAAAAACTTGAGGAATTGCATAACAGCATATCAGATGATTTAGATGAATTGCTATTTGTATAATTACCTTTTACCTTCTCGGTCAAATCCTGGTCAAATAATTGGTCAAAACACCTGAAACCAACTCAAACCATCTCCAACCAGCTAAAACCCCATATCAAAAAAATGGCGTAAAATCGCCATTTCCACAACTAAATAAAAATTTCTCAAAGTTTTACTTTGCATTCAAGTCCCGTCACTCCGACCATGAAGTCCTTACAGTTTTCTGTAAGGACTTTTTGTTTTATACTGATAACAATTTCTATAAAAAATCTCCCCTGCCAAAAGCAGAGGAGATTTGCTGTATCGTTATCTTCTCAGATTATTAAGTCCGTACTTTCTTATAGTGTCACGATAATTCTTGAATGAGTAGTTGAGATCAACATATTCATCTATTCCCGATATCCTGCCGACCTCGCTGTACTGCCACATTCCGTAGTGGTAGCTGTAGTTTTCAGCAAGCTTTACTTCATCGCCCCAGCAGGCAACCCAGATATCGTACTTTTCTATCTTATCCATTATAAGATTATCGTCAAAGAACTTGGCATAGCTGTATATCATTGCGTAATAGCCGGAATTTTCAAGTGCTTCCATAAACGTGGTGACGATATCGGTAACATCACGCCTTGGCATTGACTTGTAGAAATCTTCCTCAATATCCAGCACCACGGGATATTCGGGCGAATAGTCGCTGATGGCATTCAGGAAATATGCAGCTTCCTTTCTTGCCTCGGAAACATTGCGTGCATACATATAATGATAAAATCCGTAGGGAATATCATACTTTTCGCAGCCTGCCACATTCTTTGCAAGCATTGGGTCGGTGTCCTCATAGCCGTAGGAAGCTCTTATCATTGCAAACTGAGCCTTGCCGCTGCTCTTGACACGCTTCCAGTTTATATCTCCGTTCCACTTGGAAACGTCAATTCCTGCTATCCTGCTGCCGTAAACGGTGACATACACGCTGTCTGTCTTGCCGTTGTCGGTGGAAAGAGTGATGACAGCGTTGCCTTCCTTGATTCCTGTTATCTCACCCTTGCGATTGACCTTTACCACAGAAGGATTATCCGACTCGATGGTGTACGTATATTTTGCGCCTGCGGGATATATCCTTGCATCAAGCAGGACTTTCTGACCTACCTGAACGCCTGCGGATTCCTCGGCAAATTTTACCATTGAAGGAACCAGATCGCCGTTTGCGTCATATTCCTTGGTTATCTTTTCCTCATATGACTTATCCTGCTCTTCCTGGCTCATAACGGAAACAACATTGACGTTGAGCTTTATGCTTTTTCCGCTGCCTGTTTTGCAGACGATCCTTGTGTTACCTGCTCCCCTTGCGGTGACAACGCCGTCACTGCTTACGGAAGCCACTGCCTTATTGAGCGAGCGGAATGAAACAGTATCTGTGCAGTCGGAGGGAGTCAGTTCGTAGATTATCTTATATGTATCGCCCTCGTATATAGTCACGGAGCTGTGTTTAAGCTCAATGGACTTTGCTTTATCGGAAGATGAAGCAGGTGTTTTGCTGTCGCTTCCGCTGTTATCACCGTTATCGCCTGTATCCTCGATAATATCATCGGAAGAGGTATCCTCCTCAACGGGAGCTGCCTTGACGGTAAGGGCAAATCTGTCCTTTACGCCCGATGATGCCTTTACTGTGATTATCGCCGTGCCCTTTGCCACTGCGGTTACATTTCCCTTGGAATCAACCGTTGCCACCTTTTTGCCGGAGCTGGAATAGGTCAGCACATCGTCCGAATTTGATGGTTTCAGGCGGCAGCCTATTTTAAAGGTATCCCCTGCATAAACTGTGGATTTATAGCTGTAAATGGTAACTTCCTTTGCGGGCTTGGTAACAACACCGTCGGAGGTATCCACTTCCTCAGTGGTCTGCCCTGTTTCGGTATCGTCAGTTACCTCGTCGGCACCGTCGTCCGTGTTATCTGTATCATCGGTGACGGTATCTTCGTCAGTAGTGTCCGTATTATCGCCGCCTGACGCAGTATCGCTGCTGTCCGTTTTGTTCCTGCTGAAATCGGCATAAGCGTAAGCAGGGTCGGTAAAATCTGCAAATGCGGACGCTCCGCCGCACATGACCATTACCGCTGCCGACACAAACGCCAAAGCTCTTCTGGTATAACGCTTCATTTTCGAGATCCTTTCAGTATTTTTCTTTGTTTGTTCAACACTTATTTAATTTTACCGTATTTTGCAGCTTATGTCAATAATTATTATAAATGTAACCAATTTGTCACATTATAAGAAAGCGCCCTGCAAGGCTTATCATGCGCATCACGGAAAAAAATCAGTTACCGAATTTTGTTTTCGAGCGTAATCGGTTACAGCAAAAATAATTTTTATTTTTGGCAATTCCCTTGACTTTTGGGTGGATTGCGGTTATTATATATAATGTGTAATAATGTATAAATATGCTTATGCTAAACTCTGATCGTTCTATAGGCAAAGCCGAGAATTTGTTTGTAGGTTGATTAGAGATTAGTATTACATCGGAGCACTTTGCTTTCGGCAAAAGCTCTGTTAAAATATGATCCGAAAGGAATGTGATGTTAGGGTTGAACGATAAGCTCAAGCTTTACGGGTTTAATAATCTCACCAAAACTCTAAGCTTCAATATCTATGATATTTGCTATGCAAAGAGTCCCAGGGAGCAGCAGGACTATATTAAGTATATCGACGAACAGTATAACTCCGATAGACTTACCAAGATCCTCTGCGACGTTACCGATGCTATCGGTGCACACGTACTGAACATTTCAAAGCAGGACTACGAGCCTCAGGGTGCGTCGGTCACGCTGCTTATTTCCGAGGAACACCTTGACAGGGACGATATTGACGAGTCCTGCAATATGCGTGGAGTTCCCCAGAAAAGGGATATTGCAGGGCATCTTGACAAGAGCCATTTAACTGTTCACACCTATCCCGAGTTTCACCCCGACAACGCCATCACAACATTCCGTGTTGATATTGACGTTTCCACCTGCGGCGAGATAACTCCTCTTAAATCACTTGATTATCTTATCGGCAGCTTTGATTCCGATATCATTACCATTGATTACCGAGTAAGAGGCTTTACCCGTGACGAAAAGGGCAAAAAGCTTTTCATCGACCACGATATCACCTCCATTCAGGACTATATCGCCAAGGAGACCCTTGAAAAGTACGACGCTATCGACATAAACGTTTATCAGGCAAATATTTTCCATACAAAAATGATGATAAAGGAGATATTCCTCCAGAATTATCTTTTCAATACCGACACCTACGAGCTTGCACCCAAAAGGCGACTTGAGATAAACGACCTTTTAAGACGTGAGATGATAGAGATATTCAGCGGAATGAACATATTCTGATACACCTTGAAATGAGCTGATACTGTGACAAAAAATCTGAAAAAGACTGCCTGTTTTATATGCGCTTTCACCGTGCTTACAGTTTCCCTGCTGTGGCTGGCGTGGGGAATAAAGGAAAATACAAAATATCACAGGATAACTGCGCAGATAACCGATATTTCCGAGTTCAGCACCGAAAACAGCAACTTTTATAAAAGCGGCGGTAAAGAAAAATACACTGTTGCCAATGCTGCCTATGAATATAAGGATCTGTACGGTCAGTATCACACCGACGAATTCACTGTCTATGAATTTGAAAGCGATAAGTATGCCGTAGGAGACAACTATTATATTTATCAGGTTGACGGCTGGAGAGACCCGATAGCAGAATCTCTTGCCAAAAGCGATATGCTTGATAATCTTGTATGGCCTGTGATATTTACTGTTTCCGCTCTTATCGTAACGCTTTTAAACGCCAAGGGACTTAAATATTTCGGCATCGCTGCGGACAGACTTCAGTTTCAGTTTATTCTATCCATTGTGATCTATGTTTTATGTGCGGGCTACACCGCCTATATTCTGTTTTTCTGGCGGACTACCGCTATATACTTCAGCGGGCTTGATGAGTTATTTCATATGGCAAACGCAATTCTTATGTGTGCAGTCGGCGTGATCGCTGACGCTGTTGTATGGGGAGTATCCATAAGCCGCCTGCCTGCCAGCGAGGGGGAAATTTAAGCAATGCAGTACACTCAGAACAATGCGCCTATTTACGAGGCGCTGATGAAATATAACGAAGCAAGAGTAGTACCCTTTGACGTGCCCGGTCACAAGCACGGAAAGGGCAATCCCCTGCTCACCGAATTTCTCGGTCAGACCTGTATGTCCGTGGACGTTAACTCCATGAAGCCACTGGACAACCTTTGTCACCCCGTTTCCGTTATTCGGGACGCAGAGCGACTTGCCGCCGAAGCTTTCGGGGCAGGTCACTGCTTTTTTATGGTAAACGGAACCACTTCCTCCGTTCAATCCATGATACTTTCCGTCTGTAAGGAAGGGGATAAAATAATTATCCCCAGAAACGTACACCGCAGCGCCATCAACGCTATGATAGTAAGCGGCGTTGTTCCCGTTTATGTAAATCCGGGAGTTAACCACAAGCTTGGTATCCCTCTTGGCATGAGCGTAAAGGACGTTGAGCAGGCTATCATTGATAATCCCGACGCAAAGGCGGTTTTTGTTAACAACCCCACATACTACGGAATTTGCTCCAATCTCAGGAAGATAACAGAGATCGCTCACGCTCACGGCATGAAGGTGCTGGTCGATGAGGCTCACGGCACTCACCTTTATTTTGGCGAGAATATGCCCGTTAACGCCATGACGGCAGGCGCTGATATGGCGGCTGTTTCAATGCACAAAACAGGCGGCTCCCTTACCCAGAGCAGCTTTCTGCTGGTGGGAAAGAATGCAGGGATATCCGAGGGTCATGTGCGTGCGATAATCAACCTTACACAAACCACAAGCGGCTCATATCTGCTGCTGTCCTCCCTTGATATTGCAAGAAAATACTATGCTACTCAGGGCAGGGAGCTTTGCGCTCAGGTAGTAAAGTCCGCAGAATACGCCCGCACGGAGATAAACAAGATAGGCGGATATTACGCTTATTCCGACGAGCTTGTGAACGGCGATGATATCTTCGCCTTTGACAAGACAAAGCTGTCCATATATACAAGAGATATCGGTCTTGCGGGAATTGAAGTATATGACATTCTCAGGGACTCCTACGATATCCAGATGGAGCTTGGCGATATTGGAAATGTGCTTGCAATCATGTCCCCCGGCGACCGCTGGAAGGATATCGAGCGCCTTGTTTCAGCACTGTCCGAGATAAAAAGGCGCTTCGGCAAGGAAAGCGCAGGCCATGTGGATCATGAGTACATAAACCCAAAGATAATGCTCTCCCCAAAGGCTGCTTTCTACGGCGAGCAGGAAGTTCTGCCCATTATGGAAAGTGCGGGACGGATATCCTGCGAGTTTGTTATGTGCTACCCTCCCGGAATACCCATTATCGCCCCCGGCGAGCTTCTCACTCCAGAGATACTTGAAAATATCGACTACAGCAAAAAGCGTGGCTGCTTTATGACAGGTACCGAGGATATGAACATCGAGAAGATAAGGGTAATAAAGGAATGATATATGGCTTCATCAAAAGAATATCTTGACTATATTCTCGACTGCCTGTCGGGGCTTGATGAGATAACCACACGCAAAATGATGGGTAAATACATGATATATTTCCGCAGCAAGCTTGTGGGCGGCATATATGACAACAAATTTCTTGTAAAGGATTTTTCCTCAGCCCAAAGGCTTATGCCAGATGCTCCCAGAGAGCTTCCCTATGAGGGGGCAAAGCCGATGCTCCTTGTGGAAAATGCAGAGGACAGGACTTTTATATCACAGCTGTTCGATACCCTTTACAGCGAGCTTCCCGCACCAAAGCAGCGGAAGAAAAAGAATTAAGAAAGGCGGCTGATTTTCATGGAATTATGGTTCAGCGAATATCATTCAAAGGACGCTAAAATGTCTATCAGAATTGACAAGCAGTATTACAGCGGACAGAGCGAATTTCAGAGAATTGACGTTTTTGAAAGCCCCGAGTTCGGCAGATTTCTTACCCTTGACGGCATAATGATGCTCACCGAAAAGGACGAGTTCATCTATCACGAAATGATAACCCACGTTGCAATGGCTTCCAACCCTGATATAAAAAAGGTGCTCGTTATAGGCGCAGGCGACGGCGGAACTGTCCGTGAGCTTACACGCTATGACACTATCGAACACATCGACATGGTGGAGATAGATGAGGAAGTGGTGAATGTTTGCCGCAAGTATATTCCTCAGACTGCCTGCAAGCTTGATGACCCAAGGGTGCATCTCCACTTTGAGGACGGCCTGCGATATGTGCGCACAAAGGAAAACTGCTACGACCTTATAATCGTTGACAGCACCGACCCCTTTGGCCCCGGAGAAGGTCTTTTCACCAGCGAATTTTACGGCAACTGCTATAATGCCCTTACCGAAAACGGCATTCTGGTAAATCAGCACGAAAGCCCCTATTATGACGATGACGCAAAGGCAATGCAGAGAGCGCACAAGCGCATAAAGGAATTCTTCGATATCTGCCGTGTATATCAGGCACATATCCCCACATATCCCTCGGGACACTGGCTTTTCGGCTTTGCCTCCAAGACTGTTGACCCCCTTAAATTTGACGCTGACAGGTGGAACGCTCTCGGAATAAAGACAAGATACTACAATACAGACCTGCATAAGGGCTGTTTCGCAATACCAAACTATGTAAAGGAGCTTCTGGATAATGCAACCTGAGATAAAATGCTTTATCGGCTGCGATGTTCCCTTTGAGGAAGCAGATACGGTCATTTTCGGCGCACCGTTCGACAGCACCACATCGTTCCGTCCAGGAACACGCTTCGGCCCCGCTGCAATGCGCTCCGAAAGCTTCGGGATAGAGACATATTCGCCATATCAGGACAAAGACCTGCTTGACCTGAAGGTCTTTGACTCAGGCGACCTTGAGCTGCGCTTCGGCTCCCCCGAATCCGCTCTTGACGATATCGAGGCAAGGACAAAGGAGATACTTGATGCAGGCAAGCTGCCCATAATGCTTGGCGGCGAGCATCTTGTTACTCTGGGAATTTTCCGTGCAGTGGCAAAGAAATATGACAATGACGTTTATATACTTCATTTTGACGCTCATGCAGACCTGCGTGACGACTATCTTGGTCAGCAGCTTTCCCATGCCTGCGTTATCCACCGCTGCCATGACATCATAGGCGACGGCAGGATATTCCAGTTTGGCATAAGAAGCGGCGACAGGGACGAGTTCAGGTTTGCGGCAGAGCACACCGAAATGCACAAGACCGACATAGGCGGAGTTTCTTTCAGAGGTCTCCCAGATGTTGTGAGTCGTCTTAAAGACAAGAACGTGTATCTCACCATTGACCTTGATGTGCTTGACCCTGCATATTTCTGTGGAACAGGCACTCCCGAAGCAGGGGGAGCTTCTTTCAATCAGTTGCTTGAAGCTATCATTCTCATTGGCGAAGAGCTGAACATCGTAGGCGCTGACATGAACGAGCTTTCGCCTCATTACGATCAGAGCGGCGCATCGACTGCCATTGCCTGCAAGCTTTTAAGAGAGCTGCTCCTTGCGCTTGCAAAATAATCGGAGGGATATTGTGAGATTCAAAGGGATATTCTCCGACAGGGAAAATGTCTTGTACCAATACACCGTTTTCCTGAAATGGCTGTGCATAGCCGTATGCTCGGGCATTTTCATAGGAGTTGTATGCTCGTTTTTCCATATGGCTCTTGACAAGGTGACCCAGATACGCACTGCAAATCCGTTTCTCGTAATGCTTCTCCCTCTGGGCGGCGTTGTTATCGTGTGGCTCTACAAGCTCTGCGGAATGGACAACGACCACGGCACCAACGGCATTATCAAAGGTGCAAGAGGAGAAGAAAAGGTATCTATAAAAACTGCGCCCCTTATTTTCATAGCCACGCTGATAACCCATCTGCTGGGCGGTTCGGCAGGCAGAGAGGGTGCGGCGCTCCAGCTGGGCGGAAGCCTTATCTCCCCGCTGAGAAAGCCACTTAAACTCAACAGGAACGATTACTCCATGCTCATAATGTGCGGCATGGCTGCGGGCTTTTCCGCACTGTTCGGCACTCCTGCCGCTGCGGCGGTGTTTGCTATTGAAGTGACTGTAGTGGGCATTGCCCATTACTCGGCAATAGTCCCCTGCCTGCTGTCCTCATTGACTGCGGCAATGGTGGCGGACTGGTTCCACGTAAAGCCCACATCATTCCTCGTCCGCTATATTCCCGAGTTCCATGCCGACTCATATTTCATGCTGGCACGAACTATAATTATGGGTATAGCAGGTGCGATAGTGAGCATTGTTTTCTGCAAGATAATGAGCAAAACAGCGGAGCTTTACAAAAAATACATTAAGAACCCATACCTGCGAATCCTTGCAGGCGGAGCTATAGTTGCGGCGATATCCATGCTGATATATGCGCTGACAGGCAGCTTTGACTACAACGGCGCAGGCACTGATATCATCAAAAAGGCTTTTATCGGTCAGAGCAGACCCGAGGCATTCATTCTGAAAATGCTGCTGACAGCTCTTACCCTGGGCTGCGGCTTCAAGGGCGGAGAGATAGTGCCCTCACTTTACATAGGCGCTACTTTCGGCTGCTTTTTCGGCGGCCTGCTGGGACTTTCCCACTCCTTCGGGGCTGCTGTGGGACTGGCTGCGGTTTTCTGTGGTGTTACCAACTGCCCCTTTGCAACGCTCCTGCTGACCATTGAGCTTTTCGGAGCTGACGGTCTCCCCTATTATGCGCTGGTCATCGGCATATCGTATATGCTTTCGGGCTATACGGGTCTTTACAGCGCTCAGAAATTCTATGATAATAAATTCATTCACCGCAGATTCCGCCACCTCAAGACCTATAAGGAGATAAAGACTGATTCTGCCGCAAATAACGGAAAGGATTGATATATATGGAGATTATCACAGGAATAAAGACAAGGCGCACAGTGAGAAAATTCACCGACAAGCCTGTTTCAAAGGAAACTATCAACGAGATAATCGGTGCGGCTGCCTATGCTCCCTCGTGGAAAAACTCTCAGACCACCAGATGGAACATCATCACAGACAAGGCTCTCATTGAAAAGATCGCTGATGAGGCTGTATATGGCTTTGCCCACAACCATGACATTATCAGAAACTGCGGCTGCATTGCCGTTCAGAGCATAGTAAAGGGCATATGCGGATATGAGCGTGACGGAAGCTTCACCACTCCTCTGGGCGACAGCTGGGAAATGTATGACGCAGGCATTGCCGCTCAGACATTCTGCCTTGCTGCGCATGATATGGGCATCGGCTGCGTTATAATGGGTATCGTTGACGGCAACAAGCTGTCCGAGATACTTTCTCTGCCCGATACCGAAAGAGTTGCGGCTGTTATCGCACTGGGCTATCCTGCCGAGGAGCCTGACTGCCCTCATAAAAAATCGGCAGAGGAAATTTCAAGATATTTCTGAAAGGAGCAGTGACTATGGGATATGTATCCGAGATAAGAAAATATGTTGGGCACCGTCCCATAATCCATGCTGCCGCAAGCGTTATAGTTGAAAACTCCCGGGGACAGATACTTTTACAGAAGCGTGCCGACAACGGCACATGGTCATACTGCGGCGGTGCTGTGGAGCTTTTTGAAAAGGTGGAGGACACTGCGGCAAGGGAGCTTCTGGAGGAAACGGGACTTACTGCCGAAAGCCTTGAACTGTTCGGCGTATTTTCCGGCGCGGAACAGCATTACACCTATCCCAATGGGGACGAGGTAAGCACCATTGACATTGTGTATATCTGCCGCAAATATTCGGGCGAGATGAAAATGCAGCCCGAAGAGGTCATGGAGCTGAAATTCTTCGATATTGACCGTATCCCTGAGGATATCTGCCCGCCTGTAAGGGAGCCTATCAAGAAATACATCGAATACAGGCACAGGGACGCAATTTTCTGACGCAGCTTATCTGTCACAACAAAATACTTATTAACTGAAAGGAATTTGATATATGCTTTTACTTGACGAACTCAGACTGGAACTGGAAGGCTACCGCAAGGATATGGCTGACCTTTACAATATTCTTAACATTGACAAGCTCAAAGAAGATAACGCAAAGCTTCAGGAGCAGTCCGCTGCCGACGGCTTCTGGGACGATCTGGAGAACTCCCAGAAGGTTATGCAGACCATAAAGCAGAATGAGGCTACCATAGAAAACTACAAGAAGCTCAACGAAATGCTCGAGGACACTCTTACAATGATAGAGCTTACCGTTGAAGAGGGCAATGACGAGGACGAAGCTACTGTTGCAGAGCTTAAGGCAGAAGCTGAAAAGTTCAAGGCTGAGCTGGAGACCACCAAGCTCACCACTCTGCTCACAGGCGAATATGACAGCAAGAACGCTATCCTTACATTCCACGCAGGCGCAGGCGGAACTGAGGCTCAGGACTGGGCAGAGATGCTGTTCAGAATGTACAACCGCTGGGCTGAGCGCCACAACTTCAAGGTAACTACACTTGATTACCTTGACGGCGATGAAGCGGGAATAAAGTCTGCTTCCATTCTTGTTGAGGGCCTTAATGCTTACGGCTTCTTAAAGTCCGAAAACGGTGTTCACAGGCTTGTGCGTATCTCCCCCTTTGATTCATCTGGACGCCGCCAGACATCATTTGCTTCCCTGGAAGTTATGCCCGAAATGGACGGCGCTAACCTTAACATCGAGATACGCCCCGAGGATCTGGAGATCGACTTCTACCGTGCCAGCGGCGCAGGCGGACAGAAGGTCAACAAAACAAGCTCCGCTGTACGTCTTACACATAAGCCCACAGGAATAGTTGTATCCTGCCAGACTCAGCGTAGCCAGTACCAGAACAAGGATTATGCCATGAAGATGCTGGTATCCAAGCTTGCCGAGATAAAGGAAAGAGAACACCTTGACAAGATCGAGGACATCAAGGGCGTTAAGAAGGAGATCGCATGGGGCGCTCAGATACGTTCCTATGTATTCATGCCCTACACCCTTGCAAAGGACACACGCACAGGCTTTGAAAACGGCAATATCAACGCTGTCATGGACGGAGATCTTGACGGCTTTATCAACGCATACCTTACCGCCCTTTCTCACGGCGATCTACAGTAATCATCACTCCCCATACGGCGAAGAACACGCTGTATGGGGAGTTTGCAAAGTGTGTTGAAAATTTAACAAATATATGATATAATGATTTGATTAAATATTTAACCATATTGAAAGGAACTGCAAAACAAATGGAACACTCTATAAGATTTCCGCTGCCATTCAACATTCACGTTGGGTTTGTTATTTTCAGCGTTATCATGCTGATACTCTGCTATAAAAAGAAAAAGAACGCATATGAGCTGTATATGCTCATCGGTGTGGCATCAACAATGCTCATCTACGTTTCGGAAGCAAAGCCGTTTTTCTACATTCTGGGACTTGAAGAGATAATCCTGTTTATCATGACAGTTGTGGATATGGTAAAGGTATCGAAAAAGGCTCAGGCTGAGGAAAAGGCACGTCTTGAAGCAAAATCGGAAGCGGCTGATGAAACGGTCAATGAAAAATCCGACAATGCCGACATCGCAGAGGATACAGCCGACAGCACGGAAGAAAACAAGGACGACTCCGCAGAATGACCCATACGAAAGGATTTTCCGAATGAAGATAGTTCTGCTTGAAGAAAAAACGGTAACGCAGGGAGATATCTCCCTTGACTACTTCTATTCGCTGGGCGATGTTACAGGCTACCCACTTACCCCACAGGATAAGGTGGCTGAGCGTGTGGGAGATGCGGAAGCGGTCATCATCAACAAGACTGTTTTTACCCGTGAGCTTATGGAAAAATGCCCTAAGCTCAGATATATCGGACTTTGCGCCACAGGCTACAACAATGTGGATATTGCCGCAGCAAATGACCTTGGCATAACCGTATGCAACGTCCCCGCATATTCCACCTCTGCCGTTGCACAGCAGGCATTCTCATATGTGCTGTACTTCGCCAGCCGCACGGCTGACTACAATGCAGACGTTCATAACGGCGGCTGGGTAAGGTCGGACACATTTTCATACTTTACCATTCCCACCTACGAGCTGGACGGTCTTACTATGGGAATAATCGGCTACGGAAGCATTGGAAAGGCTGTTGCAAGGATAGCGAGAGCTTTCGGAATGAAGGTCATCGCAGCCACAAGAACACCTCAGACTGACAGCGAGACTGAATTTGTCTCCATAGACGAGGTATTTTCACGGGCAGACTTTATATCTGTTCACTGCCCCCTTACCGACAAGACCAAAGACCTTGTAAACTCCGAAAGACTGGCTTTGTGCAAGCAAAATGCTATTGTTATAAACACCGCAAGAGGCCCTATAGTAAATGAGCATGACCTGGCGGAGGCTCTTAACAGCGGCGTTATTGCAGGTGCGGGAGTAGATGTGGTCTCAGTCGAGCCAATGCAGGCGGATAATCCTCTGCTTACAGCCAAAAACTGCGTTATCACCCCTCATGTGGCGTGGGCGCCTGTTCAGACAAGAACAAGGCTTTTGAAGATCGCCTCGGAAAACCTGAAAAAATTCATTGACGGAACACCTCAGAATACAGTCAACTAAAACTTGGGAGATGCTTATATGTTTGATATAAATCAGAAGAAAAGAATAGTTATAAAGGTAGGAACCTCCACACTTACCCATAAAACAGGCAGGCTCAATATCCGCAGAATGGAGCGCTTTGTAAAAACTCTTGCGGATATCCAGAACAGCGGTTACGAGATAATCCTGGTATCATCGGGAGCTATCGGTCTCGGAATGGCAAAGCTCGGTCTTGAATCACGCCCATCCGATACTCCAATGAAGCAAGCCTGCGCAGCTGTGGGTCAGTGCGAACTGATGTACATATATGACAAGCTTTTCGGCGAATATAACGTCAATGTGGCTCAGATACTTCTTACAAAGTACGTTCTTGAATCCCCAAGAAAAAACAACGTTGAGAACGCTTTCCAGAAGCTTATCGACCACAATGTTATCCCCATCGTAAATGAAAACGACACCGTTGCTATTGATGAGCTGGAGCTTGAATTCGGTGAGAACGACTCTCTGGCGGCTCATGTCGGCATCTTCTGCCACGCTGATATGCTCATAATCCTCTCCGACATTGACGGATTTTTCGACGGCGACCCCAGAAGCAACCCCGATGCAAAGCTTATCCCCGTTATCACAAAGATAGACGACAGGATAAGAAACCTTGCAGGCGGTGCGGGAACAGGTCTTGGCACAGGCGGCATGATAACAAAGGTAAACGCTGCGGAGATTGCTACAAAAGCAGGCTTTGACATGGCTATCCTCAACGGCAGAAATCCCGAGGTGCTTTACGATTTCTTTGACGGCAAGCAGGTAGGAACTATTTTTCTTGCAAATGAACACGAATAATGAAAGGCGGTAATGAGATGACCTATATTGAAACTCTCGGCTCCAATGCCGTAAAGGTAAAAAAGATACTGGCAGTTGCCGATACAGGAAAGAAAAATTCGGCTCTGGCTGAAATATCCCGTGCGCTTATTGAAAATTCGGATAAGATAATCGAAGCAAATCAAAAAGACCTTACTGCTGCAAAAGAAAACGGAATGTCCGTTTCCATGCAGGACAGACTTATGCTCAACGAGGACAGGATAAAGGGCATTGCTTCCGCTGTTGACGAGCTTATCAAGCTGGAAGACCCTATTGGCAAAGTGGATAACGGCTCTGTTCGCCCCAACGGCATGAGAATTACCAAAATCCGTGTTCCTATGGGCGTTATCGGAATGATATATGAATCTCGTCCCAATGTTACCGCTGACGCCGCCACACTCTGCCTTAAAACAGGCAATGCAGTTATTCTCAGAGGCGGCAAGGAGGCTTACAACTCCAACAAGTGCATCTGCGAGATAATGAGAGATGCCGTGGAAAAGGCAGGCTTCCCCAAGGATATCATTCAGTTTGTTGATGATACCACCCGTGAAGTCACCACCGAGCTTATGAAGTGCGACAAGTACCTTGATCTGCTTATCCCCAGAGGCGGTTCAGGTCTTATCAAGGCTGTAACCAAGAACGCAACCGTCCCCGTTATCGAAACAGGCACAGGCAACTGCCATCTGTACGTTGATGAAAGCGCTGACATTGAAATGGCTGTGAACATCACCGACAATGCCAAGACCCAGCGTCCCTCCGTTTGCAACGCTATCGAAACACTGCTTGTACACAAAAACATTGCAGAAAAATTTCTTCCCGCTGTTAAGAAAAAGCTTGACGAGCATAATGTGGAGATAAGGGGCTGCGCTGAGACAAAGCGAATCCTTGGTGACTGCGTTGTTCCCGCCACCGAGGAGGATTATGCCACTGAGTTCGGCGACTACATAATCGCCGTAAGAGTGGTTGACGACATTTCCCAGGCAATAGAACACATTGCGGAATACTCCACAGGTCACTCCGAGTGTATCGTTACAAACGACCTCTCCAACGCTAACAAGTTCAAGAGCGAGGTGGATTCTGCCTGCGTTTATGTAAATGCTTCCACCAGATTTACTGATGGCGGTATGTTCGGCTTCGGCGCTGAAATCGGCATTTCTACCCAGAAGCTGCACGCACGCGGCCCGATGGGTCTGACCGCGCTGACCACGACCAAGTATATCATCTACGGAAACGGTCAGGTGCGTTCATGAACAAATCGGTCGAAAAAGAGTACAAATGGCGTGCCGACGAGCTGCTGCTGAGCCGTGCGCTGCTGTGGGCGTCCGCGCGTATCGGCAGCCAGAGCCGCACCATTCATATGGAGTCGAGCTACTACGACACGGCGGACGGAATGCTGCGCGAAAGCAAGACCGCGCTGCGTCTGCGCCGGGAAAACGAGCGCAGCGTGTGCTGCATGAAGATACGCGGCGCGGAAAGCGGCACCGAGGGTCTGCGTGCGCATGAGGAATACCAGTGCGACGCGGAAACGCTCAAAGAGGGGCTCGCGAAGCTGCCCGGCAAGGGCGCGCCCGAAGCGCTCTGCAAGCAACT
>ERZ773264.499-NODE-499-length-56359-cov-15.051701_pt1 | contig 56359 bp, 52 predicted proteins | sample MGYA00511910_ERZ773264 | MGnify/ENA primary metagenome ERZ773264 (study PRJEB29015, sample SAMEA2737739) | human gut metagenome | biome: human gut; feature: human-associated habitat; material: faeces | place: China | collected 2012 ...
GCTGCGACATTCCGGGAACTGGACAGTGCCTGCGAAAAAGCAATGCAGCAGATCAAAGATCGCAGATATGACGAAACCCTGCGGAATGATGGCAGGGAAAATATTTTGGCATATGGCATAGCTTTCTACAAGAAGCGCTGCAAAGTCATTTGTGAAAGACTCTAAAGTATGTTTTTACATGCCATAATTGTCAGCAAAAATATATCACTCCAGTTCCAGTAACACCCGACAATCCTTGCGCTTGCAGGCGATACCGTATTTTAAGATCCGGTGTACGTCCTGCTGGTGCAACACGTTTGTGTATCCCGTTTCGTTGATCTGCTGAATTGCCTTTTGGCATTCCGTTTCCAAATCATTTTTCTCATCATATTTTACTTCAATGATAATTCCAGTGTCCGAATCATCTATCTGGATCATGATATCTGAAAAACCATTTCCCGATTCCCGATTGGATCGAACCATCCACCCGTCCTTGAAACTAAGGATACCCAAAAGCAGCCCATGATAGAAATTTTCTTTCAAAGGTTTCTGTACAAAAGTGTCGCGGACACTGATAGTTTCTGCCATGTAGGCGCGAAACAGCCGTTCTACTTCTTCTGGTTTTCCATCATACAACGCGGCACAAAATGCCTTTACCATTTCGCCATCCTTCCGGACCTTTTGTTTAAAACGTGTCAGAACCCTGCTGACAATAACATTTCGTATCTCGCGGTTTGGAATAATAAGATCATACAGTTCGCCATCCTGTGAGCCCCGCTGAGTAAGATAGCCCGTCACAAAAAGCGCACTCCACAGATTATCAATCGAATCATATAACTCCTGATAGGTCAGTTCTTCATGAATTTCTTTCTGTATTACATCCCCACAAACCAGATGTTCCAGTTCACTTTTCGTCAGCTGTCCATCCTGATCCAGACTATCAATAAAATGATTAATCACATCATTTCCACTCGTATTGATCCAGTAATTCTTTGGCAGGGAATTCGAATCCATCAAATGATCACTGCAATAGTTGATTACATCCCACGGACAATATATGTCTGTGTTTCCAAACCGATAGCCATCATACCATTCCCTTACCGTCTCATAACAGTCATCCAATGCATAATAATGGAGCATGCCTTTTACTTCGGCATTGGTAAACCCGAAATACTCATCGAATGCTACGTTTGTGATTGAGTTGATTTTAAAGTTATTGAGTCCGGTAAAAATGCTTTCCTTTGCAACACGTAAGCAGCCCGTCAGAACCGCGAACTGAAGGGAAGTATTGGTTTTTAATGCCTGGCCTAAAAGTCCTCGGATCATCGAAACCATTTCCCGGTAGTAGCCGTTCTGGAATGCTTTATCCAGTGGTACATCGTACTCGTCAATGAGTATTACTGTTTTCTGTCCATAGTGCTGGTACAAAAGTTTTGACAGCAATTGAATGCTGGATATGAGAAGTTCTTCCTCCATGACATATTTTCCATTGTTCAAAGCAATCAAGGCACGATATTTTTCTTTTTCATTTGCAGAAAGCCGATCGCTATCGTTTAAAAATGCAAATCTTTCAGCTTCTGTACCGATCAGCTCTGTCAGACGGTATTTTGCTTCCTCAAATGTCAGTCCTTCCACACCTTTTAAAGAAAGGAAAATAACCGGATATTTCCCCATATAGGTATCACACAGTTCTTTGTTGCCTGAAATGTAAAGCCCATCAAACAGAGCAGGATCAGCACCTATCTCAAAAAAGCATTTCAGCATGCTCATGTTCAGCGTTTTCCCGAAACGGCGCGGACGTGTGAACAGGCTGACTTCCCCCCAGTTCTGTAAAAGCTGTTCGATTAGCTTTGTTTTATCCACATAATAAAATGCATTCCTGCGGATTTTTTCAAAATCATCAATACCCACCGGTAATTTTAATCGCTGCTCCATAAAAAACTCCCATTCAGCTATCACGTTTAATCATACCCATAGTATAGCGGATTCCTTTCCAAAATACAATTTATTTCGCAAGTCTTATTTTGTTACTTGCCTGTCACTTATGTGTGTATTATATGTTACTTGCCGCAATATTTTTTCGTTAAATCTTTTCCGCAAGTCCAGTATTTTCATCCTGTTCTTCAACAATACCAGCGGTATTTTCCACGGAAGTGTTGGAAATACTGGATTTACAAATAGTTTTTTAGGCGAAATTATCGCTACAAGTAACAAACAATCAATCAATAGATAAGCGACAGACAAGTGACAAATTGTTTCAGTTGTGATCTCTGTCCCATATGCTATAATGTAGGTAGATAAACAAAGGATTTTAAAGAAAGGAATCCCTGCATTTGATGACAAAACAAATGATGACATTCATGTAAATAAAAAATATAAGGACACCGTATTTCGAAAACTGTTTGGTGAAAACAGAGAAAATGCGCTGAGTCTGTATAATGCGGTAAACGGTACCGCATATACGAATCCGGATGATCTGGAGTATACGACCCTGGAAGATGTTATTTACATGAAATACAAAAATGATGTTTCATTTCTAATCGACAAAACCTTGAGTCTTTACGAACATCAGAGTTCCTATAACCCCAATATGCCACTCCGTGGATTTTTGTATTATGCGGATCTGTACCGGAAACTAATTCACCGATCCGAGCGGCTGTATAGCAAGCATCTGTTGAAAATTCCGCGTCCTCATTATATTGTATTTTACAACGGAAGCGAAAAGGAGCTTGCAGAAGAAAGAAGGATTCTACGGTTATCAGATGCTTTTGAAACAGATACCGGAGCTGGTGAATATGAATGGACCGCCACAATGATTAACATAAACAGTGGAAAAAATCAGTCCATCATGGACAGCTGCCATGTTTTATATGAGTATGCGGTCTTTGTTGCAAAGATCAAAAAATACCGGGATTCCATGGAATTAAAAGAAGCCATTGATCTTACCGTCAGGGAATGCATAGAGGAAAATATTCTTAGAGATTTTTTGGAACAGCATCGCAGGGAGGTGTGTGATATGTGTCTTACTGAATTTGATGAAAAGAAATATGAAGATGTTCTCCGCGAGGAAGGCCGGGAGGAAGGACTTGCAGAAGGTCGTAAAAAAGAAGTATTTATGTCCGTACAGGAAGGTGATTATGGAGTTGTGCGGGGAGCTCAGAAACTGAATCTTTCCGTAGAAGAATTTGAAAAAGAAATGTCTGCGGCCGGATATCAAATCCCTGTAGAGGCGTAAAATTGAATGTATAAGGTAAATTTTGGTCCAACGGCACATTGTGGTAGGTGCTAACCGCATTTTATTTTTGATGTATCCGCCTACCCGATTGTGCCAAATCGGAATTAACTGCAGATTCTCAGCAGCGCGACCGCATGAAGTTGTAGTCTTATTTCAGGAGGGATATCACCTAATTTTAAAATAAGACCATGTAAGTTTAGAATTTATGGGGCTGACCCCATAAACCCGGAAACTCTAATTCTCGGGCAATTACATTAAAATAATTACATTTTATAAAAAGAGGCTGTCGAAGCAACCTTTTTTTATGAGGTGGACACAACATGAGATTCAGTACGTTTATGCTTAGTTACAAGAAGAAACATAAACAGTTAAAATCAACCATTACTTTTCGAAAGTTACCGTTTTATCAAAAAATAATTTGCCAATCACCACTCAAAAAATTGACTTATTGATTGATGAAGCTAAGCAAGCCAAACAGGATGCTAATCTGTTTTTGCCAATCAAAAAACCTGTTAAAGTTCTCAGTGTATTAATTGTACCAATCACAATATACATTATTCAACAACAATTTACTTCATCTAATGTAGGAGCTAGTAATGTTATATTATTATTGGTGTATTGTATATTTATATTTGTTGCAGTTTATACCTTGATTCCATTCATTGAAGGGATAATGTACGGAATATATGATGATTTAATTTATGATTTGCGACAACTAAAAATATTTTATGTAAAAGAGAAATAGTGCAAACTAAAATTTAGTATCAGCAGAATATCAAATCCCAGTAGAGGTATAACGGAAAATTTTGAAACAGTTAGTGGCATATGAAATGAAGAGAGAATCTGTAGATGAGCATCGTTTAAACAGCGGATAGTCCATTTTATTCATCTTCCAAAATATCCAGCAGATATTTTGCATTATTTACCCAGTGATTTTTTAAGGTTGATGTTATAACAAAGATATAGAGACACAAAATATTAAAAACCAAAATATACTTAAGAGTTGACGTATAATCAGAAAATTTAATTCCATTTCTATCAATCCACAAACTATAAATAGAAAGCAAGAGTGGAAACCCCATTAAGCTTATGGTAATTATTTCTTTTATATCGGAAAGAGTGTTATAATAGTCACAGTCTCTATGGAGTTCTTTTATTAAAATGTTTTGTTCGGTTGATGACAGTGATTGATTCAGTTGTTTGATTTGGGTATATTTTTCAGAGCGAGTCATACCTCTGGCTCTGATTATTCTTTTCATATTATTTTTTACTTCCGAAATTTTATCGTACATAGCTCATTATCCGCTTTCTTTTGTTATTTGATAAAAGTTCTTAATTCATCAATTGAAAATTCATCTCCACCTTCCAAAGTCTCGAGCATTATTTCTTTCCCGGGATCTTCGGCAAAGTTGATATTTGTAATATCAATGGTTCCGATTTTAAATCCATCTGCATCGTAGCCGACATCCTCAATATCTTCAATTTCCAGATCATCTATTTCATTTTGTTCTAAAGCATCAGTTAATACATCGGCATTTCTGGTTATCATGTCATCTTTAGCCTGACTTTTATTATGATACGAAGATACGATGTTTCCATCATGGATAACTAAATATAGCAATTTTCTCATATTATAATTTTCCATGTACTATTTTTATAATTTAGAATTACTGCATCAATTATTTAACTTATAAAACTGCCGCACCATAATATAGTGCGACAGTCTTATAAAAACTATTTACAATAATAAATTATTTTGTAAATGTAAATGCTGTGTTAATAGTAACTGGTACTGTGTAAGTAATGTGATTTTTATTTGTTACTTTTACGTTTGCCTTAGCGATATAAGTAGAAGTAGAAGTAGGAGTAGTTACCGTCTTAACATCTTTAGACTCATCATCAAATGTAAATTCTGGATTCTCAAGCTTCTTTCCATCGTAAGTTACTTCACAAGTCTCAGCTAAGATATCTGCTGCATTTGTCTTTGTAGTTGCTTTCTTTGTAACCTTAACGCTTGCAGAAGCCTGAGTATCTACAACAGAGAATGTTGTTGTAAAGGTCTTCTTTGCAGTCTTAACAGTTACAGTATATGTCTTACCTGCATCAAGGTTCTTAGATACGGTAGCTGCTCCGCAAGATACAACTGAGATAGATGCACCTGTTGTAGATGTTGTAACAACAGACTGCTTATCATTATTGATTTCATATGTGGCATTATCTACATAACCAATCTTTGCACCTGCATCGTATGCAGCAACTCTTACAGTAACATTCTTAGCAGCCTTTTCTGCATCGGCATCATCAGCTACAGCCATGTCTACCTTGCCATCTTTTACACCAGATACTTCAAGTCTTAAATCAGAAGCCTTTGTCACATCATCATTGGTTTTAACTACTTTTACAGTAAAGTAACGGTTAATAGTTACATCACCATTTTTCACTTCAACCTTAACAGTATATGTTTTTCCTGCTTCAGCAGCAACTGTTGCGACTACCTTTACATCATTGCCATCACGGGTTGCACTGATAGCCTTATCAGCATCAGATGTTGCACCACTTAAAATAATTTTAGAGGCAGTAGTAATGTCATTATTATACTGATCAACGGCCTTAACACTTACTTTGTTATCAACAGAAGCTGTCTTAGAAATTGTAATAGCAGTATTTCCAAGTGTTACATTTGTAAGCTTACTAGAAGCAGTTACACTTACAGCTAAAGATTTAACAACTTTTCCATCTTTATCTAATACATTGATATAAGCAGCTCCTTCTTTGATTCCTTTTACAGAAACAGGTGTTGTGCTGTTTATCAATGTTGTCTTAGGAAGTAACAGAATAGAATCATCACTGGAAACTACAGAGTAATCAGAGTAGTTTGAAATTTCTTTTCCGTCAGATCCAACAAATTTGAAATATGCATTCTTGCTAGATCCAATTGCTAACTGATTTGTTGTTTTATCTTTATCCCAATTAGGTGCCTTATCTGCAAAAGTCATATTGAATCCGGTTGTTGTAATTGCATTCTCAGCTACAGCTGTGATATCAACCTTCTTTGTATATGCTCCAACTTCGTTTCCGTTTGTATCGAACTTATAAGTATGATACTTAACTTCTGCTGTTCCCTTGTTTCCTACAGTCGGAAGAACAAGCTTATCGCCGTCTACATATCCCTGTGTTGTAGAAAGATTTAACTCTGCATTCTTTCCAGAAGCTTCAGAAGCCTTAAACTCATCAATGATGATATTATTTTTATCAACAGTCTGACCCTTGATCTCAGTTCCCTTTGTGTTTGCTGCGATTGTAACAGGTGTTACGTTTACATCTGAAACAACACCATCAGTAGCTGTGAAGGTCTGAACGGTTCCGTCAAGTTCTACATTGTATTTAGCTGCATCTTTCATATCAGCAAATGTCTCAACAGTAACCTTTGTAGCGTCAGCCTTGTCAACAGATACGCTCTTAACAGCAATTGCATTGTTGTTTGCTGTGTTTGTGATCTTGATGTCTGCTGGCTTAATGTCAGATGTCTTACCAAGAACAACAGTCTCTAAAGTATTTGCCTTAGTCTGTGCTACAGACTTAAGAACGTAGTTCTTAACTTCAACTTCAGCAGTAGTAGAAGCCTTATCTGTTGCAGCTGTGATTGTAACCTTGCCAACCTTTACAGGTGTTACCTTGCCAGTAGTATCTACAGTTGCAATTGCTGAATCACTAGAAGTATATGTGACTGCAGCCTTTGCCGGTGCTGTCTTTGCTGTGAACTGTACAGGTGTTCCTACAACAGCGATTGTTGTTCCGGAAACAGTTGCACCAGTTGCATCTTCAAGACGAACCTTGTAATTCTTTACAGTGATGTTAGATGCAAGAGTCTTAGAAACTTTCTTGCCATTCTTCTTTGCAGTTACCTTAACCGGAAATACGCATGGTATTCTTCCTGGAAGTGCTGGAAATACTGGGTTTATAAACGCAGTTTGGTGCAAAATTATCACTACAAGTAACACGCAAGCAACATACAAGAAGCGATTAAATCTGATTAATGGCTTCGACCAGCGCAGGCACATCCAGATGTGTGTAAATCCGTTCCGTCAGGGACATAGCGCCGGAATGACCGACAATTTTTTTGATGGTCGTCTGATCGACATGTGCTTCGGCGAGCAGGGAAATCGTGGTGTGCCGGCAGCAGTGAGGTGTATGATCGATGTGCAGACGAAACATCAGAGGCTGGAAAACATTGTGGTAATACATATAATAGGTAAAATGCTGGCTGTCCAGAGTATGGATGAGATATTCACAATCGGAACAGTCATGAAGCCAGCGCTGGTAAAAGGGGAGTACTTTGTCAGCAATCGGAACTTTTCGAATGCCGTTTTCGGTTTTGCTGTCAATGACATCAAAATATTGTTCGGACAGATGAACATTTTCTTTTTTCAGATCCAAAAGCTCTGAGACACGGACCCCATTGTATATCAGCATGAGGACTGTCTGGCAATAGGGATCGTTTTTGTGTTTCCACAGGAGAGTAATCTCAGAAGTGGAAAAACAGCTTCGTATGTTTTTATTAGGATTCCGGTCTTTGTATTTCGAAATATTTACATAGGCAGAATAATCTTTTGAGACAATTTCGTGCTTCATGGCATAAGAATAGAGCTGGTTAAAAAGAACACGGATTTTTTTCAGGGTAGGATAGTTTTTGCCACAGTGATCAATCACCTGCTGTAAATCATTGAGTCTCAAATTGTGAAATGGCATATCAGCAATGTTTTCACAAGTGGCATAGGCTGCCCGATAGCCTTTGATGTTGGAGTGGGAGATGGTAGGAAACTTTTCTTCGGACCATCGGAGATAAATTTCCCGGAAGGTTAATTTCAGCGTTTCCCCATCGATGGGATAATTATTGTAACGTGCCAGAATCTGCAGAGCTTCCGACCGGGTAGGAGCGTACCCCAGAATCTGGTAGTGCTGGATGCGCTTTCCCGTGATGTCATTGATGTGCCAGCCCGTAGTGATGCGTGCTGCATAGGGTCTTCTTCTGTTGCCGGAGAGTTTTACGACTCCACCGTATCCGTTTGGTAATCTCATTTTTCTTCCTTTCGTGTGTAAAAATTTATATTATCGTGTCAATCATACACATTTATTTGTAAAATTTTTAAGTAACACACAAGTAACAAAAAAGTCTTTTTACCTATTAATAACAAGAAAAATAAAATCCACATGCCGGAATGATTGAAAAAAAATAAAATTTGGGGTATGATTATAGGCAATGAAACATAAGGAGAAAATAATCTTGAATACGAATGGAAACAAAAACACGTTAAAAGCAAATAAGATATTGATTCCCATTATTTTGTTGATCGGATTGATTCCAATCATTGTGCATTCTTTTGTTTATGATACAAATCTGGCACAGTTTGACTGGTATCCGGAGAGTGCAGCAAAGCAGACGGACTTCTTTTTTGCATGGAAGATGATTGCGATCATCCTTGTGGGAGTTGTAATGCTTGCAATCTTACTGATCCGATATCTGAATAAGAAGGAATTTAAATTTGAAAATTCCTTTTATTTTCTGATGGTGTATGCATTGTTTGTTGCAATGTCTGCCCTGTTTTCCAGTCACAAATACTGGGTGGCACATGGTACATATGAACTTTTTGAGCCTGTATGGGTTGTATTTGTCTATATGATACTGTGTTATTATGTCTATAATTATGTACAGGAAGAAAAACAGATAGAGGTAATCCTGCGCTGGTCCGGCATTGGAATCGCAATTGTTACTCTGATTGGATTTTTTCAGGTCTTTGGATTGGATTATTTTAAGACATCTCTGGGCAAACATCTGATGACGGACACAAGCTGGTGGAACCAGTTAGATAAGATTTCCTTTAATTTCGCAGATAAGACTGCGTATACGACACTTTACAATCCTAACTTTTTGTCATTTTATTTTGGCATGCTGATACCATTGCTGGCCTGCCTGTTTATTGGGGCGAAAAAGATGTGGCATCGTCTTGTAATCGCGGTCGCAGAGATTTTTTGCATTGTAGCACTGGTTGGTAGCAGAAGTTCTTCCGGATTTATTGCACTGGCAATTGGTGCTGTGATTCTCGCATTGGTTTTACTCAGTCGGAAGAAAAAATTATTTGCAGCCGGGATTGTTGTAGTTGTCATTGGAGTGATTGCAGCAGGAGTGCTGGCAAATACGACAGGCATCGGTCAAACTCTTAAAAAGACGGTTGTTGGAACCTATCATATGAAAGATCAGTTCTCTTTAAACGATATCAAAACAAATACAGATGATGTGGAACTTGATATCTGGAACAATCCTCTGTATGTGTCCTATGATCTGGGGAGCGACGGTGTAATCACCGTGGTATGCAAAGATGCAGATGGTCAGGAGATTCAGACAACAGAGGTAGATCAGGAAAATCATATTTTGGCCCTCAATGATGAACGGTTTGCAAATATACAGATTCAGCCGATCATGTTTACCGATAATACAGCAGGAATAAAGATGATCATAGATGGTGTCGAATGGGATTTCTCAAAAAATGATACGGACGGATATGAATATCTCAATCCTGCAGGAAAACGGGTAAAGTTTGAAAATCCAAAAGTTTCAACACTGTTTTTGGATGATGCAATGAGCAATCGAGGACATATCTGGAATAAAACGATTCCGCTTCTTGGAAAGCATACGTTTATGGGGAGTGGGGCAAATACCTATATGTTTGAAGTGCCACAGGAAGATTATATCAGTCAGAACTATGTCTACGGCGCAAACAGCTATGACGTAAAAGCCCATAGCTGGTATCTGCAGCAGTGGGTGGAAACCGGACTGATCGGTACTCTGGCACTTCTGGTATTTTTGTTTTGGTATCTGGTACAGTCGGTACGCATTTACCGCAGAGTCGATCTACACGAGAGTATCAGCTGGGTTGGATTTGGATTATTTGCGGCAGTGCTGGTGTATATGATTGCAGGTATCGCAAATGATTCCAATGTATGTACTGCTCCGGTATTCTGGGGTATGCTTGGTCTGGGACTTGCAGTGAACCGTATGCTCGTAAAGAAAGAAAATCTTTTTGTTAAAGAAACAGCGGTTTCTGCAGAAAGTGATACTGCCGTAAAACAGAGTATTCCAAAAGCAGCAGAGAGTGCAAAAGCAGATACCGCGCAGACGGTACAGAATACTAAAGGGGCTGGAGTGACAGAATCCTCAGTCAGGAAGAAATCATCGAAAAAACAATCGAGAAAACAGAGAAAGAATCAAAAATAACAGATTGAAATTATGAAAAAAATCATTCAAGATAAACAATTACTGATCAGACGGATTTTTCTGATGTGCTACGACGTGCTTGCAGTGTTTGCTGCAAGCATAGTTGCGTTATTGATTCGGTTTGATCTGAATATCAAAAGCGTACCGTTTCAATATATGGATGAAGTGTGGAGAGCGCTTCCTTTTATGATCATTGTTACACTGATCATTTTCTGGATGCTCCGGCTGTATTCCAGTCTCTGGAGCTATGCGGGAGCACTGGAAATGATGTATGTGGTTTCAGCATGTATTCTGGATACCGTTGTTGTGACAGTGCTGATATTGCTTCGGAACTGGGGGGATATGTACCCGGTGCCAAGAAGCTTTTACATTCTGTATGGATTGTTTCTGTTTGTATTGGTCATGGGATGCAGATATTCCTACCGCGGACTGCGTGTGCTTCGCAATATGCGCAGAGCCGGTGTGTACAGACGGAATGTACTTGTAATCGGTGCGGGAGATGCCGGGAACCAGATCATCAAAGAAATCAACAACAGCCGCTATGTGAAAAAGAAGGTTGTTGGTGTGATTGATGATGACCGGAACAAGATCGGCAATTATATTCATGGAGCGAAAGTCGTAGGAGATCGGAGCGATATTCTGGAAAAAGTCGAAGAACTGCATGTGCATGAGATCATCATTGCCATGCCATCGGCCACGCAGAAACAGATCAAGGGGATTCTTGATATCTGCAAAGAAACCAGATGCACATTGAAACGTCTGCCCGGCATTTACCAGCTTGTAAACGGCGATGTCAGCGTCAGCAAATTAAAAGATGTAGATGTCAATGATCTTCTTGGGCGGGATCCGGTGACGGTTGATCTGCAATCCATCATGGATTATGTTTCTGGGAAAATCATAATGGTGACCGGTGGTGGTGGTTCTATCGGAAGCGAATTGTGCCGGCAGATTGCCGCACACAAGCCAAAACAGCTGATTATTGTGGATATTTACGAGAATACGACCTATGATGTGCAAAACGAACTGAAAGTCCGGTTTCCGGATCTGGATCTTGTTGTGCTGATTGCATCCGTGCGGAATACGAATCGTATGAACTGGATTTTTGAACATTACAAGCCAGAGATTATCTATCATGCAGCGGCACATAAACATGTGCCTCTCATGGAAGAGAGTCCGAACGAGGCAATTAAGAATAACGTGCTTGGCACGTGGAAGATTGTGCAGGCGGCAGATCGGTACGGTGTGAAGAAATTTGTGATGATTTCCACGGATAAGGCAGTCAACCCAACCAATATCATGGGGGCCAGCAAGCGCATCTGTGAGATGATCATTCAGACCTATAACCGCAGATCGAAGACAGATTTCGTAGCCGTGCGTTTTGGAAATGTGCTTGGCAGTAACGGAAGTGTGATTCCGCTGTTCAAAAAACAGATTGAGCGTGGAGGTCCGGTCACGGTTACCCATCCGGATATCGTGCGGTATTTTATGACAATTCCGGAAGCGGTATCTCTGGTGCTGCAGGCGGGCACCTATGCCAAAGGTGGAGAAATTTTTGTTCTGGATATGGGAGAGCCGGTTAAGATTCTGGATCTGGCAAAGAACCTGATTCTTCTTTCCGGTCACAAGCCGGATGAGGATATCCATATCATTTTCACAGGACTTCGACCGGGAGAAAAACTTTATGAAGAGATGTTGATGGATGAAGAAGGGATGCAGGATACCGCAAACAATCTGATTCATATCGGCAGGCCGATTGAGCTGGATGAAGAAAAATTCATGCAGCAGTTGGAAGAATTAAAAGAGTACGTTGTGACAGAACCGGAAGACATCCGGGAGTGTGTCAAAAAAATTGTGCCGACGTATCACCCGGAACTGGCAGGGGAGAATAAATAAAAACGTATCTATGAAGAAGGAGAGAAAACGCCATGAAAGGATACCATTACATCAAAAGAGGAATTGATATCATATTAAGTGGGATGGCGATCGTGATCTTATCACCACTCCTTCTTTTTTTATGTATTGCGATCAAACTGGATACACCGGGACCGATATTATTTAAGCAGAAGCGTGTCGGCATCCACCGGAGTTTCTTCCAGATTTACAAATTCCGTACCATGCGGATTGACACACCGAAGGATGTGCCGACACATATGCTGGAGAATCCGGAGCAGTACATCACAAAGGTGGGAAAATTCCTGCGCAAAACCAGTCTGGATGAACTGCCGCAGATTTTTAATATCTTCAAAGGAGAAATGAGTATCGTAGGACCGCGGCCGGCACTGTGGAATCAGGATGATCTGGTAGCAGAGCGTGAGAAATATGGTGCCAATGATGTGACACCGGGGCTGACCGGGTGGGCGCAGATCAATGGCAGAGATGAATTGGAGATTCCGGACAAAGCAAGACTGGATGGCGAATATGTCAAACATCTGGGACCTTGGATGGATTTGAAATGTTTTCTTGGCACAATTGGATCCGTGCTCATGCACGACGGCGTGGTTGAAGGTGGAACCGGCGAACTGAACAAAGAGGAAGAAGAGACAGAAGCGCACAAAAGCGAAACAGCACAGAGCAGCGCGAAAAAGGAAATCATTGCAAAAGACACAGAAGAACGTGAAAAGGGCAGGAGAAAAAAGAAGATTCTGATCACTGGAAGCGACAGTTATGTGGGAACTTCTGTGGAGGCATGGCTGAAACAATGGCCGGAGTACTACCAGGTTGACACGCTGGATATGAGAACCCAAACATGGCGGACGCACGATTTTTCAGCATATGATGTGGTCTATCATGTGGCGGGAATCGCACATGCAGACGTGGGACAGGTGTCGGAAGAAGAAAAGAAGCAGTATTACCGCGTGAATACAGATCTGGCTGTAGAGACAGCCGAAAAAGCCAAAAAGGAAGGCGTGCAGCAGTTTCTCTTTATGTCTTCCATGATTGTATACAGCGGATGTAGAGAAAAGAAAATCACAGAAAATACAATTCCCAAACCATTGAATTTCTATGGAGACAGCAAATGGCAGGCAGATCAGAAAATACAGGCACTGGCAGATGAACGTTTTAAGGTTGTTGTATTGCGCCCGCCGATGATTTACGGAAAGGGATCAAAGGGAAACTATCCACAGCTTGCAAAACTGGCAGGAAAGCTTCCGCTATTTCCGATTGTACATAATCAGCGTTCCATGCTTTATATAGAAAATCTGGCACAGTTTGTCAAACGGATGATCGACAACGAAGAGACCGGAGTGTTTTTTCCGCAGAACGAGCAGTATATCAATACTTCGGATCTGGTGCAGATGATCGCTGTGGTAAAAGGACACCGGCTTGTGATGGTTCCAGCGACTGGCTGGATCATCCGGCTGATGAAAAAGATTCCGGGAAAAATTGGCACCCTGACGGGCAAAGCGTTTGGTGACAGTGTGTACGATATGCAGATGAGTGAATATAAGGAAGAATATCGTGTGTGTGACTGGAAAGAGTCGGTAAGAAGGACGGAAGGATAAGAGCTGGAATGGGAAAATCTTGCATAAATAAATAAAAGAATTAAAGTATGATACTACTGAAAAGATGATAAATAGCTTAATGGTATGCATTCGAAGGTTTAGGAGATAGAAAAGCGTGAGAATAGACAAACTGCAAGTGCATGAAGATGCAGAAACGCATCTGGTTTTGGCAGAACCGGTGGAGCCTATGAACGGCTGGGATGTCAATACAATTCTGGAAGATTACATGGATACCGAAGTATATAACAGGAAGACAACGGAACTCTTAGAGCAAATAAATGTATATCTGAATAAAAAAGCATATGATGAGGCAGCTGAGTATACAATTTAAAAATTTGTGTTTAAAATACGCAGATGGTATTTTTTCCGGAAATTGTAAGACATGCACTGGGCTTCCATTATGCAAGGGGAGCCAGACCGAAAGTACTTTCCTTATTGTTGAAACATTAGAGATTACGATTGACATTGTAGAAACTGTGATAGGACAGATTAATAGAAAGAGTGGAGGTTTAGGGATGCCGTACGTGTCACCTGTTGTTGAAAATGATTTTAAAGACCGGTTGAACAAGTGCGTAGATATTATTAAAAATTCGAGTATCAAATATCAGAGCTTTGGGATTTTTGGAAGCTACGCGAGAAATGATTATAAGGCCAGCAGTGATATCGACTTTTGCATCATAGTTCCGGAAAAACCGGAAAGATGGATGATGGGAGCCTTGCGGGAGGAACTCGAGATGTTGCATGCGGATGTGGTTTTTGTAACACCGCAGTATTTCGAACATGATAATTCAAAGTTTACACAACAGTTAAGAAGAGATTATAAGGAGTTGAAAATATGATAAAGGCAAATTCTTATTATTCTATTGCGTGCAATGAATTCTGGTATTTAAGGAATGCAGTGTCACCTGTATACTGCAATCCGGCTGCAGCTTCGGCACAGCAAATTGCAGAAAAAATGTTGAAATCTGTGGCAGAACTGGTTTGTACTGGAATTGAAAAACTAATGACATCCCATAATTTGCGCGCCTTATACGATGAGATTAAAAGGGTGGATACTTCCTTACAATTAGAGAGGAAGGATCTGGCATTACTCAAAGACTATTATTATGATGCAAGATATCCGGGGGATAATTTTGTTATTGTGACAGTGGATGAGCTGCGTGAAGCATTGGAGATCATGCTTGACGTTGTAGAAGCTGTAAATTGCTGGAGAACGTCTCATGAATTGGAGATATTAATTGCTGATCCGAGAGGGGAGTTTCAATCAGCGATGAGCAGATTGAAATAGAAATTTTGAAATTATGTGAAAACTTATATACGCAGTATTTTTTTGAGTTCCGAACCAAGTTAGAGCAGGAGAAAAAGGATATTATTATAACAAAGAATACAGTTGCAATTTTGTTTCCTTATCTGAGATCACAGATTACACTGATGACGGCACAGCCTGATATAGAACCTGTTGTAATTTCTGCAATAAATATTAATGCATTATTAAAAAATATGGAGCCATAGTTTCGGTAGAAGTGATAAAACCGGTTTGATGATAAGTCTGACCGGTTTTTTACATTGAGTAAGATTGAGGTTCGTGATACAATACATATAAATAGTTGAAAATACGGGGAAGAACTTGGAGGCGGCGTGTTTCAAACAATTGATATAAAAGTATATAGGGGATTAAAGAACATTACATTACAAAATCTCAGCAGGGTAAATATTCTTGTGGGAGAAAACAATACCGGAAAAACATCAACCTAGGAATATAATGGTGCAAAGTGCAAGAAAGATATAAAAATTGAATCATGAAATGGGTTTGTGGTAAGCTATAGATATAAGCACTGAAATAGAAATTAAAGGATGGAATGGTATGGCAAGTTGGAAATTGTGTGTGGAAGACTATGGAAAAATAAAATCAGCAGAAATGGAATGTGCACCGCTTACCTTGATTGTCGGTGACAATAATTGTGGAAAAAGTTATTTGATGTCTTTGCTATGGGGAATAAAGAATATTGGTGCAATCCATCTTTTTGAAAAAAGAGATGCAGAGATAAACGAAGAGGAAAGATTGTTAAAGGATTGGATATCCCAACAGATAAATCTTGCATTTGAAAATGGTCAGAGTATTGTCGGGATGGAAGATATTTCCGACTGGTGTCGTGCTGTTATCAATCAGCGGCTGTCACAGAACAAAGATTCGTTATTAAAATGGATCTTTAACAGCGAACAGGTTTCAGCAAATAAAATCCAGATTCATTTATCAAATAGGGCATTTAAAGAGAGAAAACTTTGTTTTATAAGAACCACTGATGATAATATAATAATGAAAGCTGATTATGGAAAAAACAAAACGGATAATTATGGCATTCGAAACTTAGAGGGAAAAACGGATGATTATAGTACTGAGTTTTTAATGAAGGGTATATTTGCTTTTGTATTACAAATAAATTTGGGGAAAAATCGATATGAAAATTTATTCCTTCCAGCTGCAAGAACAGGCTTTATCCTTACAAAAGATTTAGTGAATCAGGTAGGAAGAGAGCAGACATTTAATATGGAACCGGAAACCAAACCAATGTCTCCATTTACAAGACCAATCAATCAGTTTTTGGATGTTATTAATGTGCTTTCTCTGGAAAATCAGCCATCTGCAAAAAGAAGAAAGATTATTGATCTGATAGAACATCAAATGACTTCCGGAACGATAGAAATCAGTGATTCGCCAAACAAAGAGATTCGGTATGTTACAGAAACGCAAAACGGAGAACAGAAAAGTTTACCACTTCGTACAGTCTCCGCTGTGGTAACGGAACTTTCTCCATTAATTTTACTGTTGAAACATATGGAAAACATTGAGTCTTTATGCTATGAAGAGCCTGAGATGTGCCTGCATCCGCAGCTGCAGCATCAGATGGGAAGGGTTATGGCACGTATTGTAAATAGCGGAATAGATGTTATTGCAACCACACATAGCGATATTTTACTCCAGTCGATTAATAACAAAATAGCTTTGAAAAGCCATCCTCAAAAAGAAGATTTATGCAAAAAACTTCAATTGGAAGAGGAAGATTTGCTGTTGGATACACAGGTAAAAGTGTACCAGTTTCAGGAACATAACGGAAAAAGCCAGTTGATAGAAATTCCTTGTGGACAAAATGGATTTGCAGTACCGACATTTAATAATGCATTGGATGATATCATGGGAGAAGCTTATATGGTACAGGAAAATTCAGATGAATAAAAGAACATTTGTTATTTCGGAATTAATGCAAAATAACTTTATAGAGGAAACAGAACAGAAAGTTTTACTGGAAGAAACCGAAGAATCCGGTAAAAGTTTATTGAAAGTGCAGCTTCCGAATGCACAAAAGATTTTTTGTATAAAAAATGTAGATAAAAAACATACAGATATGTACTTTTTTAAAGCAGATCAAAAATATTCCATGATGAAACGAGTTGATCATATTATTTTGGAACATACAGAAGATGATACATGGAATTTGCATTTGATCGAGATGAAATCAAGTGTGGGAGTACAAAAATGGATAGAGGTCAAGGGAAAATTTCGTGCAAGCTATCTCGTTTCACAGGCGATTGCAGCTATGCTCGAAATACCTTTAGATCATACATATTTATATACTACCTATGAAAAAGAATGCTTTGATACATGTAGTGAGACAATGCCGGTAGAACGACGTGTGCGAACGGGAAATATTCCGCCGAAAAGAGAATGGGAAAGTGGACGAGTTGAATTGAACTTTGGAGAGAAGATACCATTTGATCATGAGAAGGTGCAAATGACTCGGAGCACAGATGGATTGAAGGGAAATGTTCAAATGAAATAAAAATAGAAAAGGCGATAAATTCAGGGTGCTGAGATTTGAGACAGATCATAAGCAGAGTGATCATGGATAGAAAATGAGATTGAAAGAATAATAAAAAGATAGATATGAACAATAACATGAGTGATATAACAAGGGTAGGTTTGACAGCTAATCAACTGAAGAATCAATTTCCAAGTATGGCAATATTACTTTGCAGATACGAAAGAAGGTGCACTCACAGAAGTGTACAAGCATTGCGGAAGTAAAAAGCCGAGTGTACAGATTGCAAAATTAAAAAAATGTAAAGAAGCACGGCTGATCGATCTGTCTCAGAATGTTTTAAAAAATAACCGGTTCATTGATCATCTGCGGTTTAAAGTTGATAACACACCGGAAAAAATCGTGAAGGAGTATCTGCTTCCGAATTTTGTGGCAGGATGTTGCAAGAAAGTGGGGATAGATGGTATCAAGTATCAAGGAGATGGATACAACTGCTATGTGACGTGGAAAGACGACTATTTTTCATTTGTGGGAAATGATATTGTTGAAATTGAAGGATAAGGAAAGAAAAATAGAAATGAAATAGTGATGTAAGAGGATAATCTATTATGAAAATATGTATTATACACTGTTTTGACACCTATGAACATCGTGTAGATCTTCTGCACGATTATTTTAAAGCAAAAGGCACTGAAGTAACGGTTATCACATCCGATTACATGCACTTTGAAAAGAGAAAAAGAACAGATAAAAAAGAGGACTTCCATTATATAAAGGCAATTCCATATGCATCAAATTTGTCACTTACAAGACTGTGGTCACATTTGAGGCTATCGAAAAATATTTTTGCAAAGATAGAATCAAAAGAGTATGATCTTTTGTGGGTATTGATTCCACCGAACTGTTTTGTGAGGGATGCAGCCATCTATAAGCGTAAATATAAGAAAACAAAACTGGTTTTTGATGTGATTGATATGTGGCCGGAGACAATGCCAACTGCAAAATTTAAGGATTTACCCCCTTTTACATATTGGCAGAAGTTGCGCGATAAATACTTGAATGCTGCGGATGCGATTGTAACGGAATGTAATCTGTATCAGAAAAAGCTGCCACAAACGATTGATCGAAAAAAAATTCGTACCATATATCTTGCACGAAAACTTACCCCATATCAGGGAAAAGCTGAGTTGCCACAAAATAGGATTTCTCTGTGCTATTTAGGGTCTGTCAATAATATCATTGATATCCCGGTTGTGGCACAGCTTATCCGGAAATTGAATAAAAAGCTGCCGATTGATATTCATATAATAGGTGATGGAGAAAAAAGAGAAGAATTTGTGAGGGAATGCAAGAATGCAGGGGCAGCAGTCATGTATCATGGAAAAATCTATGATGCAAAAGAAAAACAGAAAATATTTAATCAATGTCATTACGGTTTAAATATAATGAAAGCATCCGTGTTTGTTGGCTTGACGATGAAAAGCATGGATTATTTTGAAGCAGGGCTGCCAGTTATCAATAATATTCATGGGGATACATGGGATATTATAGAGAGAGAGAAGATTGGTGTGAATCTCAATGAAAATACTACCGCGGCAGAGATTATGGTATATGATGCGGTCATGCGTGAACGAGTGAGAAGATTTTTTGAGATAAATCTAGGAGAAGATACGTTTCAAAGAAAAGTAAAGGAGCTGTTGTTAGAATTATGAGAACCTCAAATTATGGAATATGGGAAACGATACAAAATATTTGTTATGTGATTCGCTCTCGAATTTTGATCCTAAAATCCCGCATGATTCGGTTTCCAATTGTAATCCGTGGAAAACAATATATAGATTTTGGAACAAATTTGACCACAGGGAGACACTGTAGAATTGAGGTAAATGGGAAGCATAAAGGGAAACGTCTGATTATTGGGGAAAATGTCAACATTGGAGATGACGTCAGTATACGGTGTGCAGATAAAATTGTCATCGGAAATCATGTGCTGATGGGATCAAAGGTCTTGATTATCGACAATTCACATGGTATTTATACTGGGGAAAAACAGGATTCACCAGAAACACCTCCAAATGAGAGAGCATTGTCCATGAAGCCAATTAAAATAGGCGATAACGTATGGATTGGAGAAGGGGCTGTTATCCAGCAGGGAGTTACTATTGGAGCAGGAAGTATCATTGCGGCAAATTCCGTTGTAACAAAGGATGTGCCAGCGCAAGTGATCGTTGGTGGAATTCCAGCTAAAGTTATCAAGAGATATGACTGTGAGAAAAAGCAATGGATAAGATAAAAGATAAGGTTTCCGTCATTATTCCTGTGTATAACAGCGAAAAAACAATTGTACAGGTCCTGGATTCCGTAAAGCGGCAGACCAGATTTGATTATATCTGCGAGATATTGGTGATAAATGACGGATCAAAAGATCAATCTGAAGAACTGATTCAGAACTATATCTGTGAACACTCAGAACTTCCGATTTCTTATTATAGTAAAGAAAATGGAGGTGCTTCTTCTGCCAGAAATTTTGGAATGCGCAGGGCAAAAGGCGAATATATCGCATTTTTGGATTCGGACGATCTCTGGATGCCGGAAAAGATTGAAGTGCAGATGAAAATTTTACTGCAGCATAGAGAGATTGTATTTCTGGGGGCTGGGTATGAAGACAGACCTTTTTATATTATGACAAAAAGGATTGATGGTTTATATAAAGCTACTATTAAAGATATCTGCAAGAAGAATTTTCCCGTTACACCATCTGTTGTCTTTAAAGCAGAGGCAATCAAAACACTGGGATATTTTGATGCAAAACAGAAATTTGGGGAAGATATCAATTATTACCAGAAGTTCTGTATCTCTTATAATTATTATTATCTACCGCGAAAACTTGTAACGATTGGATTCCAAAAAGATTTTTTTGGTGCAACCGGACTGACCTCTCATATGAAAGAAATGCATCTGGGTACGATTAAAAATCTGCGTGAAGTTTATATGGAAGGACATATTTCAAAGAGTTTCTATTATGAAATGCGTATATTCTATTGGTTGAAATACTGCCGGAGATGCGTCAGACGATGGTTCAGGGATTGCATTTCTAAGGGGAAAAAGGTAGAATAATATAATTGTATGTAAGTTTATAGAGGAAAATGTCTATAAAGGTTGTAAAATATGATAGGAATTGTTATATTAAATTATGAAACATGGGATGTAACGCTGCAATGCATGGAAAGTATTATGGAAGCGGAGACAGAAGAAATGATTCGTATATATCTCGTGGATAATGCTTCCACCCGGAAGAAACCCAAAGAAATTGACAGGTTTATTGAGCAGCACAGTGTAACTTATATTGAGGCTGCCGAAAACCGCGGTTATGCAGCAGGAAATAATTTGGGAATTTGTCAGGCGTTGAAAGATCAGTGTACATATGTTTTGATTACGAACAATGACATACGATTTCGAAGTGCCGCTATCCATAGGATGAAACAGCTTCTGGAATCAAGCGACAGGATTGGAATTGTAGGACCACAGGTGGTAGGACTGGATGGGATTCATCAGCCGAGTGTGGCAATGTACAGAACAGGGATGCGTGAGATCTTTCATTTTTATACAGGTTTTAGGTGTTTTCATAGAAAAGCAATGAGAGAGTATCAGGGAATGGATCAGGATGCTGGGGGACAGTATCCTGTTTATCATGTTTCGGGATGCTGTTTTTTAATGAACCGAAAGGCAGCAGAGACGTTGTATCCATTAGATGAAAACACATTTCTGTATGATGAAGAACTGATTATCGGTATACGGATGGAACAGGCGGGACTGCAGACATGGTATTGTGGGACCGCGGTTGTGGAACATCATCATGGATACACGACACAGAAAAATAGTGCGTTTATGCAGAAATGTATTCGGGAGAGTGAGCAGTATTATTGTCGGGAGTATTTGCAGGCAAATGGGATAACTCTCATATTTTTGAATTTATATAGAAAAAGTTTATTAGTTATAAGAAGGCTTCTTAAAAAATAAGAGGGCAATTTGGTGAATAAAATGAATCAGCCATTGGTATCTATTATAATAAGAACGTGCCAACGACCACATGTATTAGAAAGAGCTTTAAATAGTGTTCGAAAACAGACATACAAAAATATACAGGTCGTGATTGTAGAAGATGGAGAAAATAAGTCTGAAAGATATATAAGAGAAAAATTTCCAGATTTAAATATGTTGTACTATGCTACTGGAAAAAAATGTGGACGTTCGCATGCAGGAAATGTTGCCTTGAAATTGTCAGAAGGAGAGTTGTTGAATTTCCTTGATGATGATGATATGTTGTTTCCGAAACATATTGAAGCTTTGGTGAATGCTTTGACAGAGTCATCGAATATGGCGGCATATAGTATTGCGGAAGAACGTCAAATAATAGAAAATTCAAAAAAACCTGATGAATATAAGGTGAAACGAAAAATGATTCGTTATAAACAACCTTTTAACAGGCTTTTATTATATACATTTAACTATATTCCGATTCAAAGTATCATGTTTCAAAAATCGCTTTACGAGGAATATGGTGGGTTTGATGAAAAATTAGATAATTTGGAAGATTGGGATTTATGGGTGAGGTATTCTCAAAAAACAGAATTTACTTTTGTAAATGAATTAACGTCATGTTACCATGTTCCATATGCAAACAGAGCCAGAAGAAATCGATCAAATGGATTACGGGATTATATTACACCCGTTATACATAATTTCGAAAGTTATCATATTGATTTGGATGTGAGAACAGTTCATGATGAAATGAATTATGTGATAAGAGAATATAAAAATAATGGAATCGTACGATATATGCGTATGTTTTTCAGGGCGATATTATTTGGAGAAAAATAAATGAAAAAAAAAGTTGAAAAAGTTGTTTGTAATTTTTCTTTTATTTGGCAATTTGCTATAGATGATTTCAAAATGAAATATGCAGGCTCGGGATTGGGGACTTTATGGGCTTTTTTACAACCAATTATTACTATTGTTTTATATTGGTTTGTTTTTCAAATTGGGTTTAAATCTCAACCAGTTGAAAACTTCCCATTTATTCTTTGGCTTATCTCAGGTTTGGTTCCATGGTTTTTCGTTAGTGAGTCTGTTTCGAATGCAACAGGATGTATGACGGAATATAGTTATCTTGTAAAGAAAGTTTTATTTAACATTGATATTCTGCCATTTGCAAAAGTTATTTCAGTTTTATTGGTTCAGTTGGTTTTGATTGTATTTACAATTATATTATTTGCAATAGGTGGATATTGGCCTGATTTGCACTATTTGCAAATCCCAATATATTTGTTGTATATGATTTTATTAGCAACAGGAGTTTCTTATTTTACAGCTACATTATATGTGTTTTTTAAAGACACCATGCAAATTGTGGCGATTGTATTGCAGATATTTTTTTGGATGACTCCTATTGTTTGGGATATTAGAATTATGCCAGAAATTGCTCGCAAGGTTTTGATTTTTAATCCGGTATATTATATTATTAATGGATATAGAAAAATTTTTATATATAAAAATGGTATGGGGATAAACAAAATGATGAATTTGTATTATTGGGGCATTGTTATACTGTTTTTGATAGTAGGGGTACGTTTGTTTAGAAAGTGCAAAAATCATTTTGCAGATGTTTTATAGAGGAAAATCATGGAGTACAAAAATGCAGTAAAAATAGAAAAAGTTTCAAAAAAATATAATTTATATACCAGACCACAGGATCGTTTTAAAGAAGCTATTGGTTTTGGAAAAAAGAATTCATTACATACAGAGTTTTATGCTTTAAATAATATTAGTTTTGAAGTGAAAAAAGGGGAAACTGTTGGAATTATTGGAACAAACGGGTCTGGAAAATCGACATTATTAAAAATAATAACGGGAGTATTAAAACAAACGGAAGGTTCTGTGGAAGTAAACGGAAGAATTTCTGCATTGCTTGAATTAGGAGCAGGATTTAATCAGGAATATACGGGATTGGAAAATATTTATTTAAATGGAAGAATGATGGGCATTTCAAAAAAAGAAATGGAATCACGAGTTCAGAGTATTATAGATTTTGCGGAAATAGGAGAATTTATTAACCAACCTGTGAAAACTTATTCGAGTGGAATGTTTGCAAGATTAGCATTTGCGGTGGCAATTAATGTAGAACCAGATATTTTGATTGTTGATGAGGCACTTAGTGTAGGAGATTTGTTTTTTCAAAATAAATGCTTTCGAAAATTTGAGGAATTAAAAGAAAAAAATATTACAATATTATTTGTATCGCATGATATATCAAGTGTTAGACAAATGTGTTCTAGAGTTTTGTGGATTGAAAAAGGTAAGCAAATTATATTTGATCAAAGCGATAAGGTTTGTGATATGTACATGGATATGAAGAGAAAGGGAATGAATAAACAGGTAGATGAAATTGATGAAGTGGAAGATATACCTGTGAAAATTTTGAATGAAAAAAAAGTGTATCCTGTATTGATTAAAAAAAATGATGAGGGAGATTTAAAATCTGAGAAGTTTGATATTGTGTCATGTTTCTTTACAAATGATAGAGAAAAAATTGTTAAACACCTAAGAGTTGATGAAAAATATAAATTTCATTGTGTAATTTCTTTTAAAGAAGATATGCATAGTTTAATTGTTGGTTTTGTATTAGAAAATAATAAGGGACTTCCTTTGTTTGATATTAATAACTATATTAATCAACAACAAGGAATAAGTGGTAAAAAAGGTTATGCAACAGAAGCTATTTATGAATTTACTTTGCCAAGATTGATGAAAGGAACCTATATTTTAGAAGCAGCGATAGCACAAGGAACTCAAGAACAACATGAAATGTTAACTTGGTTGCATGGGATTGGAAATGTTGAAATTATAAATCCTGGATATAATTCGTCGTATATTGAAATACCAGCAAAAATAGTATTAGATCAAATTGAATATAAAAAAGTAGAATTTGTTGAAACTGAAAATTAAAGAAATGGTGAGAAAAGATGGGAAACTATGATTTTGAGCTAGATTTGAAAAGTGTTAATACAATGTCGGTTATTAATGAATGGATAAAAAAAGAAACAAGCATTTTAGAGTTTGGACCGGCAAATGGTCGATTGACAAAATATTTAAAGTATGAAAAAAATTGCACAGTTACAATTGTTGAGTTGGATGAAGAATCAGGAAAAGAAGCTAAACAGTTTGCAACAAAATCATATATTGGAAAAAAATATGGCAATATAGAAAATTTTTATTGGACAAAATCAAAACAAAAATTTGATTATATTATATTCGCGGATGTATTGGAGCATCTTTCTAATCCACAGAAAGTTTTGGAAGCTTGTAAAAATATGCTAAAGCCATCTGGAAGGATATTGGTATCAATACCAAATGTAACACATAATTCAATTATTATTGATATGTTAAATGATAAGTTTGAATATGATGATGTCGGATTGTTAGATCGTACACATATTCATTTTTTTACTTTAAAAACTTTTCAGAATATGATAGACACATTGGATATTTACATTTCTGAAATGACTCCGATTTATAGTAGAGTTGGTAATAATGAAATTCATAATTCTTATAAAGATGTTCCGATAGATGTACAAAAGTTTTTACGTAAAAGAAAAGAAGGAAGCATATATCAATATGTATTTCAGTTGAGTTTGGAAAAAAATGAAAAATGTAATATTTCTTTAAAACAATTTGATATAGATGAGTATGAGGAATTAGAATCACAATGTTTTTATAGACAGGATCAACAAGAATATAGTAATGAAAAGAGAATTGAGAAAATATATAGATCCAATGAAAGTGTTGAATGGAGTTTGAACTTAAATGATTATGCAAATATAGAATATATTAGGATTGACCCATTGGAAAATAACGGAATTATTGAATTGAAAAAATGTTTTATAGATAAAAACGGAGTTTTAAAGGATATTCAGGAAATTAACACAAATGCTATTGGTATTTATAATAAAATATTTGTTTTTGATAATAGAGATCCTTTGATAGAAATGCAAATTCCAAAAGAATTTTCAAATGCAAAATTACATGTTCAATTTGAGATATTAGATTATGGAAGAGAAAACAAAGAATATTTTGATTTAGTACAATGTCTAGAAAAAAATGGAATTTTGTTTGATGAAAAAAATACTAATAATCATAATTTGAAATTATTAAATTTACATCAGCAATTTGTTGAACAGGAACATTATAATATTCATTTGGAAAAAGATATAAAGGAACAAAAAGACTATATTACACATTTGGAAAAAGATATAAAGGAACAAAAAGACTATATTGCACATTTGGAAAAAGATATAGAAGTGTTAAAAAAAGAAAATAAATAAAAAGATAAGAGGGGAAAAATGGATATTGTATTTGTTTCATATAATTCAGAAAGATGGATTGAAAATTGTTTTACATCAATACGAAAGTCTGAGTTTGATTTAAAGACCGTTTCAATTTATGTGGTAGATAATGGATCGAAAGATCATTCATTAGAAAAGCTAAAACAGGAAAAAGAAAAATGTGGGGATTGCTTGCTGAACTTTGAAATAATTGAAAGTAACAAAAATCTTGGATTCGGAGGAGCAAATAATATAGGAGCACAAAAAGGTTCGGATGATATTATTTGTTTTTTGAATATGGATACAGAAATATATCCGAATACCTTGTCTGAATTAGATGATGATATTAAACAATCTTCACCTGATTTTGCGTTATGGGAACTTAGGCAATTTCCATATGAACATCCTAAAATGTATGATTCGCTGACACACGAAACTAGCTGGAGCAGTGGGGCTGCCTTTGCAATTCGCAGGAAGATTTTTGAAAAGGTGAATGGATTTGATAGTGCTATTTTTATGTATGCAGAAGATGTTGATTTGAGTTGGAGAGTTCGGTCATTTGGATATCGGTTGAAATATGTTCCTAAAGCAGTAATAAAACATTATTCGTATCAGGAAGCTGGGGAGGTAAAGCCTAATCAATATATTAATAGTATTGTCAATAATATTTTATTGAGATATCGATTCGCTGGCTTGAGAACCATAATAAAAGGGTATAAACTGTTTGCAATGTGTATTATTGGAGCAGAAGCATTTAATGGATCCAGAAAACTTTTGCTAAAACAATGGATAAAACATTTTAGATTGATACCTCATTTTATTGATCGAAAACAATGCGGCAATCAGAGGAGAGAGGTTGCTAAATTTATTGGATTTGATTATGAGGCAATTAGAGATGGAGCATTTTATCTAAATGAGTTTCCAGAAAAAAAACCATTAGTATCAATTATTGTTCGTACTTGTGGCAGACCGTCAGTTTTAAGAGAAACGTTAATTTCTTTACGTAACCAAACATATCCTAACCTGGAGATTGTAGTTGTTGAAGATGGACAAGCTATTTCTAAGGACATGATAAAAAAAGAATTTTCAGATCTAAATATATTATATGAAGCAACAGGAGAAAAGGTTGGGCGTTCAAAAGCAGGAAATATTGCTATGGAATTAGCTCATGGAAGTTATTTGAATTTTTTGGATGATGATGATTTGTTTTATGCAGATCACGTAGAAGTGTTGGTCGCAACATTGATAAAATCTAAAAATAAAGCTGCATATGCGTTTTCTTTTGAAACACCTATTGAAATTATAAGCCGTGATCCTTATCAATATAAAATACATGATTATTTAGGAATTCATAAGAAAAAATTTGATAAAATTGAATTGTGTTATCATAATTACATTCCAATACAATGTATTATGTTTGAAAAGGAACTGTTTGAAAATTATGGGGGGCTTGATGAAACATTAGATGCGTTGGAAGATTGGGATTTATGGGTGCGTTATTCACTACATACGGATTTTGATTGTATTGAGAAAACAACTTCTATATATAGAGTTCCTTATAATAAAGAAATTAATTCAAAGAGACAAAAAGATCTTGATGAAGCATTACATGTTGTGAGAGAAAAACATAAAACTTATATGCAACAAATAAGCGTTTATGATATTGCAAAAATGTTTGCAAAACAATATTAAAAACAATATATATGAGGCAAAAAACAGAATACATTGTGCTTTTTCTTTAATGAAAACAAAAAAATATGTAGGAGAGAAATATGATATACTTTATTACTGAATTACTATTGGTCATCACTTTTTTGCTGATAGAAAAAATAAAAAAGCCACAAAATTTATTAATATGGATACCAGTTTCATTTGTTGGATATGAATGTTATAGTTGTTTAGCTACGGGAATCTTAACTATTTTACATATTCCCGCAAATATTTATTCAATGGGATTGATTAATATTTTTATTATTCTTTGTTTTTTGAAGTTCATTTACAAAGATAAAAGAAAACAACAATATTATATGAAGCTGGAAGATGTTTTTTTCATCTTAATATATTGTGTACTTATTATCATAGTATGTCTTAATCGTTTTGGAACAGATATACGGATCTGCTTTGAAACAAGTGATCCTGGAACTCATTTGAAGATGGCGATGAATTTTGTGAATAATAAAGCTGTTGATGGAATGTATTTAGGTCAGGTTACAAATGGACTGTTTATTGAAGGAATGCAAGAGTTTTTTAACGGGGTTGTAGTGTATAAATCCTTTATCATAAAATATTGTTTTAATTTCTTGATAGCGGGTTGGATGTTTTTTTCTTCGGCATCGCTTTATGTCGAAAAGAAAATAGGAAAATGTTTAATTTACATTGTTACAATTATTTATATTTTGGGTTATCCTTATAATGATATGGTGTTTGGGTTTGTATATTTACAATTGACAGTGACAATTATATGTTATTTGTTATTTATATGTTATCTATTTATGAATGAATGTGAAAAAGATAATAATTTAATTATAGGATTAATGTCACTGGGATGTTTGGGAGTGGGAATTGGATATACCCTATTTGCACCACTTGTGTTTGTTGCGTTATTAATATGTGCATTTTATAAGGCAGGAAAAGAAAAGTGGCTTATTAATAGAAAACATAATTTCTTGTCATTGGATTTTTGCAAATTGGGTTTGCAAATTTTTCTTTTACCGACATTTTTGACTATCTGGTTTTTGATTATTCAACCTATAATAGAAAAAACTACAACAAATTATATAAATGCATTAAATATAGAAGGATATATATATAGAAACTTGTTTTCTGATTTTGGACTTTATGTTATTTTTGCAATAGCTGGAGCGATTATTTATATAAAAAATAAGAAAATAACATTAGACTTAACTGTTTTAATATTGGGATTGTTTTATGAAGGCTTTTTCTTTATAAAAATGATTAGAGAAGAAGTATCAACATATTATTTTTATAAAATTAACTATTTAATGTGGATGATTATATTAATATGTTTTATAGCTGCAATTGTAGAGATGTTTCAAAGAGAAAAAATATATATTTTGTGCTATTTTGTAGGTGCTTTTATATTGTTCTTTTTAAATCTAACAAATGCAGAAAATAAATTACAGTTAAAAAATATAAATTATGATCCGTTCACGGATTCATATGCTGTTGGAAGAATTTATGCTTATAACTATATTCTTACACAGAGAGAAACAGAAGTATCTCAAAATTTAGTAGATATGTGTAAAGAAGTTGAAAAAATAGAAATAGACAGTGATGGAATAGTTGCATTTGTGGGAAATTGGCTTGATAGATATTGGTATGAAGCTATGACAAATCAACGGTTTGATACAGAATATAATTATTTGCAACCGATGGATATTGTCAATGGATTTAATGAAAAAAAATATGGAAAATACATACTTGTTATTAAGGAAAGTGATGAGTACAAAGAAAATTCTGAATTATTTGATAATATGCATAGGTTAATTGAAAATGATTATGCTTTTATTGGATATTATTAATAATTTTATTGAATTATACGTAGTAGAATATAATATAAAATACATGTTTTAAAAGTTTATATAATGGTTTGTTATATGAATATCGAGCAATTAAAGATATATCTTGATATAGATGCTCATACAAAGTGTTTGAGTGTTAATATTTTGAATACTGCTTTTAAGGATTGTTTTCTACTACTTTTGCACAGAAAAGAAAAATCGCTGTGTTATAAGCCTTGGCAGGCCATCGTGCAGCGATTTTGCTCAACTAGAGTTAGTTGGGAATGATCAGATAGACCATGCAAGATGTTTGATTATATATTATGAGAACAAAAGAGATTATTATAATTACATAAGGTGAAAAAAATGAAGCGATTATTAATTATTATTCCGGCTTATAATGAAGCTGAGAATATAGAGAGGGTTGTGGATGATTTAAAAAAAAATTATCCACAGTATGATTATGTAGTCATTAATGATGGATCAATAGATGATACCGCAAAAATATGTAAAAAGAAAGGATATAATTTAGTTGATCTTTCAATTAATCTTGGACTTGCTGGTGCATTTCAGGCTGGAATGAAATATGCGTATAAATATAATTATGATTATGCAATCCAGTTTGATGGAGATGGACAGCATAACCCGAAGTACATATCGGAAATGATTGAACAGGCAGAAAAAGAAAAGTTTGATATAATCATTGGTTCAAGGTTTGTAAAAGAAAAAAGACCTCATAGTTTAAGAATGATGGGAAATACATTGTTGGATATTTGTATTTATTTAACAACCGGAAAAAGAATAAGTGACCCAACATCTGGAATGAGGTTATTTAACAAAAGCATGATAGAGAAGTTAGCGACACAGATGAATTATGGACCAGAGCCAGATACAATTGCATTTCTTTTGAGATGTAAAGCTAAAGTGGGAGAATGTCAAGTTTATATGAGTGACAGAATTGCAGGAGAAAGTTATTTGAATTTGACAAATAGTATTAAATATATGTTTCGTATGTGCGCTTCAATTCTTGTAGTGCAATGGTTTAGAAAGAAGGTGTGATTTATGTCGAATTGTTTAAGGATTATTTTGATAATGGTATCTGTAATGACATACTTTTATATTGCGAGAAAATTAAAAAAATCTCAATTACAAGTAATGGACGCTTTTTTCTGGATAGTTTTTTCTTTCGTATTAATGGTTATAGGAATTTTTCCGGGAATTGCTATATTTTTAGCTAAGATTGTGGGAATACAGTCACCGGTTAATTTTGTGTATTTGGTAGTTATCTTTTTACTGATTTTAAGGTCTTTTATGCTCACAATTAGAATTTCATGGTTAGAAGAAAGAGTAAAGAATTTAGTAGAAGAGATTGCTATTAGAGAAAAAGATAAACTTAGTTAAGAAATTTATGGTAGGAGGGATAATCTAATTAGTAATTAGATTATATTCAAAATGTCAAGAAAAACATATTGCTTTTTTGCTGCACATTATTTGCCACATTTGGGTGGTGTCGAAAGATATACAAAAAATTTGGCGCAGGAGTTAATTAATCGTGGAAATGATGTAATTATTGTTGCGTCGCAATTGGAAGGACAGGTAGATTATGTTGAACAAAAAAATTTAACTATTGTTCGAATGGAATCAATTCCTGTGATGGATAATCGTTTCCCGATTCTTAAATGTACAAAACGAAACAAAGAGATGATAAAAAATCTGCAAAATAAAAAAATTGATTATGTAATTGTTAATACAAGGTTTTATCCTTTGTGTTTATACGCTGTTGGTTTCGCAAAGAAAAGAAAAATTCCATCAATTGTAATTGAACATGGAACAGGTCATTTTACAGTAAATAATCCTGTTTTTGATTTTTGTGGCCATATTTATGAACACATGATAACTTCATTAGTCAAAAAGAAATGTAGCAGATTTTATGGCGTTTCTGAGGCGTGTAATCAATGGCTTAAGCATTATGGAATTAATGCTAGTGGAATTTTATATAATTCAATTGATTTAGATGAAATTCAAAATAAACTTGAGGTTTGTGGAAATAATATACAAACTCGATTTGATTATAAAGAGAATGATTTTATAATCACATATACTGGAAGATTAATTAAAGAAAAAGGAATTTTAAAATTAGTTGAAGCTGTGAAAAAAGTAAAAAAACAGCATAAAAATGTAAAATTATGTATAGCTGGAGATGGAGAGCTATATTCAGAGTTAAAGAATATTCAGTGTGAGGGAATATATGTATTGGGACGTTTGGATTTTAAGGATATAATCGATTTGCTTAAACATACGGATGTTTATTGTCTCCCAACCGATTATCCAGAGGGATTACCCACATCTGTATTAGAGGCAATTGCTTGTCATGTGTATGTAATTACAACAAAAGAGGGGGGATCGAAAGAAATAATTTGTAGCGATGATTATGGAACAATATTAAAAAATAATACAGTTGAGGAAATTGAGGAAAGGCTGAATTATTTAATTGATCATAATGATGAACAACAAAAAGCAGTAAAGTTGGCATATGCTCGGGTTGAAAATTTATTTACATGGAAAAGTACAGCAGATAAGCTTGTTAATATTTTTAATTAATTATGGAGGTTAATATGAGTTACAAAAAGATATGTATTATTGGAGCCGGTAATATTTCGAATACAAGACATATACCATCTCTTGAAAAAATAAAGGAATGTAAAATTTGTGGAATAATAAGTGATGAACGTAAAAAAATTGATAGAACATATTTGCGTCATAAATATTTGAGAGATAAACCATTTTTATTAATTGATACAGATAAAGATATAGTAGAACAATTAAAACAATGTAAATGGTTTGAGGAGATTGATGCTGTTGTTATAGGAACTCCACCTAAACAACATTTTCCGATGGTTAGAGCATGCTTATTATTAAACAAGCACGTTTTAGTAGAAAAACCTATGATGATGAGTGTAAATGAATGCGATGAGGTTATGGAGATTGCACATAGAAATAAAAGAATTTTACAGGTTATGCATTCGTTTCAGTTCTCAAAAGGTATGGAAGAAATGTATTCTAGGTATAAAAGTGGAGAATTTGGTGAACTTAAATCCATTTTGGAATTGCAGCTTACAAACAGAGATCGTAGATTACCAGTTTGGTATAATGAGTTGCCATTGGGATTATTTTATGATGAAGCTGCACATTTTTTCTATGGTGCTAGAAGGTTTGGCGGAAAATTAAAAGTATTAAATGCGCACGCGCAATATAATGCCCAAAATGATAATACACCGCGATTTTTAGAAGCTCAACTTAAATCAGGGAATATACCAGTTCAGATGTATATGAATTTTAATTCACCTATATGTGAATGGGGCATGATTTTAATATGTGATAAAAAGATTGCTGTTTATGATTATTTTAAAGATATAGTTGTTGTTTTAAAAAATGATAATATGCATTTGGCTAAGGATGTATTAAGAACTTCATTTATGTTTAGTTTCTTATTTTGGAAAGGGTTTATAAAAAATGGATTCAAGATGTTATCTCATAATTTACTTTATGGACATGATAGATGTATGAAAAAATATATTGAAGCGATTGATGCTGGAGAGACTTGTTTTGAACTTAGTGCGGAATTAGGTAAAGAAGTAGTAGCAGCAATGAATGAGGTTGTCAGATATGTTAAGGAGAAATAACATGATAGCATGGGGATGTTTATTAATATATGTATTAGCATCTGCAATGGGAATGGTATTGATGAAAAAAGGTGGTCATGATACACAATTTACATTGTCAAAATCTGTATTTGGATTTCAAATTACATGGATGATGATATTTGGAATTATATTTTATATTGTTAGTTTTTTGTTATGGATGTATATACTTCAACTTTTTAATTTAACATATATTTCTCCAGTAGCATATGGTATTACATATATATTTATAATGATATTTTCAAGGATATTTTTGGGAGAACATATTAATAAAACACAAATTATAGGTGTTGCTTTAATCATATGCGGAATTATTGTAGCTAGCTATAAGGAGTAGGAGAAATGAATATGACTAAAGATAAAACAGTAGCGTTAAATTTCATTAAAGCAATTTCCTCAATTATCATAGCGTATTTATATCATTATAAAAACGATTTTGCGATTTGATTGGAAATCCGTTTCCACGTGAAAATTTTCGGGGGGGGGTAAAATGGTGTTCGAATAATGGCTGGATGTTAACAGATATGTTTTTCGTTCTTTCAGGATTTACTTTTGTATTAGCTTATAAAGAGAAAATAGAAGATGGATTGATAAATTTTAATTTTTTTTTGGAAAATAGAATCAAACGGTTATTTCCTATGATGATTTTATCGACAATTATAATGACGACAATGGAGTATGTATATTATTATTTTACGAATAGTTGGTGGTTATCAGAAGCCAATATATGGAATGTTTTTATTTCAATAATTGGGATGCCGACGGGATGGTTTAATATGGGGTTTATTGTAAACATGCCAATGTGGTATATTAGCATCTTATTACAAGCATATATATTAGCATATATACTTGTAAAGACAGTTAAAAAGACTAATATTTCAATTATTTACATATTTCCAATCATTTTCTACTTGTCATTAGATTGTTCTGGTGGAACAAATATAAACTTTTGGATGTTAAATCAATTTACATCTAGAGGAATAAAGGCTTTTTTTGTTGGTCTTATTTTTGCAGCGATTTTAAATGAACATCAACAAATAATCGAAAATAATAAAAAGAGATTATTGTGTTTCGTTTATATTTTATTAGGAGTGATCTATTTATTATATAAAAAAATGGGAGAGTCTATTTTAGGTAATACATTATATATTTTAGTATTTATAATATACCCGTGTATTATATTTTTGGTTTTGTATAGTGATGTATGGAATAAAGTTTGTAAATTAAAAATATTTCAGATTTTAGGAAAAGGATCATTTGAAATATATTTATGGAATTTACCTATACAGTTGGGAACTTTTTTGTTTTCTATTATATTGTCATGTGAATTTCATTATGAAAGTAAACTTTTTTTTGTTTTACATATGATAATCAGTATTATTATATCCCTAATTATTTATTATAAAATTGAAATACCAATTTCAAGATGGATTGTTAATAAAAAGTTAGGATATTTATCCAATGAAAGAGCAATTTAAGAGTTGATTATAGAAAAGAGATTATTAATGAGAAAATATTTTGGAACAGACGGTTTTCGCGGTGAGGCAAACAAAGTATTGACCGCGGATCATGCATATAAAATTGGACGTTACCTGGGCTGGTATTACAACCAGAATCACAGGGGACGGATCATTATCGGAAAGGACACACGTCGTAGCAGTTACATGTTTGAGTATGCGCTGGTTGCCGGTATTACGGCATCCGGAGCAGATGCATTTTTGCTACATGTTACCACTACGCCAAGTGTGGCATATGTAGTCCGTACGGAAAATTTCGACTGTGGCATTATGGTTTCTGCCAGTCACAATCCATATTATGACAATGGAATCAAGGTCATGGATGGAAATGGACACAAGATTTCGGCAGAGGTGGAGGCTGCACTGGAGAAATACATAGATGGTGAGATGGGAGAACTGCCTTTTGCACTGCGTGACAAGGTTGGTGTGGCGCGGGACTATGCGATCGGACGGAACCGTTACATCGGCTATCTGATTTCTCTGGCTACCAGATCTTACGATGGCATGCGCGTGGGGCTGGATTGTTCCAACGGAAGTACGTTTAATATTGCAAAGAGTGTGTTTGATGCGCTTGGCGCCAAAACATATGTGGTTGGCAATGAGCCGGACGGTACTAACATCAATATGGGATGTGGATCGACACATATGGAAAATTTGCAGAGACTTGTCCGGGAGAGGAATCTGGATTGCGGATTTGCGTTTGACGGAGATGCTGACCGGTGTATTGCCGTGGATGAGAACGGTATGGAAGTGCACGGGGATTATATCCTGTATGTCTGCGGGAAGTATCTGAAGGAATGTGGTCGTCTGCAGAATAATACGGTGGTTGCCACGATCATGTCCAACATGGGATTGTTCAAAGCGATGAAGCGCGAGGGCATTGAGGTATGTGTGACCACGGTCGGCGATAAGTATGTCAATGAGGCGATGGTTGCCAACGGATATGTGCTCGGCGGAGAGCAGTCCGGACATATCATTTTCAGTAAGCATGCGACGACCGGAGATGGAATCCTTACGGCATTGATGCTGATGGAGGTGATCCTGGAGAAGAAGCAGAGTCTCGGCACGCTGTGCAGGGGGATGCAGATGTACCCACAGCTTTTGAAGAATGTGAAGGTTGAGGACAAGGCTGCGGTTACCGGCAATGCGCGTGTGCAGGCGGAGAAGGATCGGATCAGCACCGCTTTGAGTGAGGATGGAAGAATCCTTCTGCGTGAGAGCGGTACGGAGCCGGTGATCCGTGTGATGGTTGAGGCACAGAGTGATGAGCTTTGTGCGAAGTATGTGGATAAAATGGTGCAGGTGATCCGGGAGGAAGGGCTTGCGGTGGAGTAGAATGGAGTAGAATAGTGAGATGGTAAGGGGAGCCGGCGCTGGTGCGCCGGCTTGTTTGTTATAAAAATTTGATACTAGGTATCCTATTGAAAAATCAGTTTTCGATGATTTAAGGATGGGATGTGCCCACATGATTACCAAAGGATGGTAAGCGCATAGTTTTAGGGCGTACCCTATAAATGAAATCTGACACCCTGCGCTAGGATGCCAGACATGCGAGTATTTCACTACATTTTATTTACAAGTTTCCTGAGCCAATTTACTCCACGGGGCAAATTGTTCCAATTCCTCGTCTGACATTTCAGCACCAGGACGATGCTCCAGAAGGAAGCTCAGATATTTAAGTGGATCAAGTTCATTGGCTTTTGCCGTTTCTATCATAGAATAGATTTTCATACTGGCATCTGCCCCGGCTGGTGTATCACAGAAAAGCCAGTTCTTACGGCCAACTACCAATGGTCGAATGCTGTTCTCACTGAGATTATTACTCAGGCTGCATGCACCATCTTTCAGATAGTTCATCATAAACGGACGGCAACCATTGGAATAGTTGATTGCCTTGATCAGCCTGTCTCCGGATTCCGGATGCAGCTGATCAAGCCATGACAAAAAAGCCTCTATGACAGGTTTTTGATCCTTCAGGCGGCGATTATAAATCTGTTTGGGCGATAATCCTTTTTCTCGATAAGACCGTTCATACTCAAACAGCTTATTACAGTATAGGAATCCCTGGACTGCCGGATGTGTATAATCCTTTTCGTGGCCTTTGGGTATTGCCCGCAGCCAATAGCGCCGTATGTGAGCCCAGCAACAACAACGCTGTGCCTCCGGCACTTTGTTGTATCCTTTATAACCATCAACCATTAGATAGTATCCGGGATCTGCACCTGCAAGAAAAGCAGCGGCATGACTGCCGGCTCTGGTCGGAGTGTAATTATAAAGGATGATAGGAATCCCACCATTGTCACCAGTTCGTACCAGCCAGACATAAGATTTACTCTGTGGTCTGCGGCCTTCTTCTTTTAATACCTGGACCGGAGTCTCATCTGCCATCAGATATCTGCGTTCCAACAGTTTCCGGTGCAGATATTCATACATTGGCAAAAAGTAATTCTCTGCGCAGTAGATGATCCAACTGGCCATGGCCGTACGGCTGATCTTTACCCCAAGGTGTTCAAAGTCCTTCTCCTGACGGTATAAGGGCATGGACATGACATATTTATAATACATCACATGTGCTGCAAGACCGGACGATGCATAACTCCCCGGGATCAGTGCAGGAGTTCCTTCGTCCTTGATGAACCGGGGATCTTCCGTTTCCTTGCATTGTGGACACTCATAGGTAGTCGCATAATAATCAATACGCTCCAGCTTTGGCTCTGTATAACGCAGTTCTGTCCGGATGGGTTCGTGTCCGATAGGAACCATCATTGTTCCACAAACATCACACGTTTTCTGTTCTTCCGTAAGAGTATCTACATAAACATTCTCTGTCGGAAGATCAGCAAAGACCTCATCATAAGCAGCTTTCGATTTACGGGCCTTCTTGTGTGCTTTTACCTCAATGTATTCCACCTCAAGGGGCACCGGTTCCGGTTCATCCTCCGTCTGCAGGTGGAACAGATCCAACTGTCCCGGGAGCTGTTCATGCCGGATCTCACTGGTGGAGCCAAAAAGTCTGGTCTTCAGGTAGTCCAACTGTGCCTGAAGGTTAGCGATCAGTTGATCCTTTTCGCTGTCTTTGGCATCACGTTCCTGCAGCATTTTCTGCAGGGAACGGATAAGCTCGTTCTGAGTGCTGATTGTATTATTCAGTTGTGAAATCGTATCCTTAAGCTCTAAGAGCTGGATATCTCTTACTCCTGAAGGCATTGTTTTTTCGCTCCTTTTCTATGGTTCAATTATACCATAAAACAAGCGAAAAATCCTGAAAAATCAAGCATTTCCGGTACTTTTTATCGCCTTTGGCTGCTCGATTTCAAGACCTGACATAAGCCAGTCAAACTGCCTCCATGTAATGGGTTTTACCTCATTACGGTTGCGCGGCCAACGGTATTTTCCTACGTTGGCATCAAGTCGCTTATATAAAAGTACAAATCCTTCACGTTCATGAAGAAGCACTTTTATTCGATCACTACGTCTGCCACAGAAGAGATAGATTGCATTTGGCCTGGAAGGGTTCATATTCAGCTGGTCTTTTACGACAGCGCATAATCCATCAATGGACTTGCGCATATCTGTATAACCACAGATCACATAAATCTCGTCTGCGACAGTGATGTCTCCTAACATGTCCCTGTCACAGCTTTAAGGATCTGTGACAGCAGCTTCGGGTCAACATCATTTGAAATTTTTATTGAAACAGTCCCAAGCATGACCTCGATGGCGGGGCAGGGTTCTTCCAGCGGAAGCATTGTGCTTTCGACAGTTGGAATGCCCGGGTTTTGATGATCAGGTATCACCTCAAGTTTTACAACATCCGGTTTAAGGGCTGGCTTATAATCGCCGCGTCCTGTGGCAGAGGGGATATCATAACAAGCTTTTTTTCTCAGTCTTTTAACCCAGTTGTAAAAGGTGCCGGGATTGATGTTATGTTCTGTACACCATTGGTAGTCACTAAGACCGCTGCTGCGGCATTCCATGATAAGTTGATATTGTCCGTCTGCTGTGCGTCTTTGCGTTTTCATGCAGGAAACCTCCATAGTTATAGTAAAACGCTCGCATTTATAGTATCTAGCGCCGATACTGTAGTAAAATGCTGGCATCTATCATCTATAATTATGGCAAATTTTGTGATGATTTTAAATCCACCCTGAAACTAGGCGCTTACAAAGGATGCATCATCAAATTTCGGATCTGGCAGACCTATTCCCTCTAAATGTGCATAATATGATAATGGGTCGCAATCTCCTATAAATGATTTGCAGTAGTCAAGTTCGTCTTGAAGATTATTTCCGAGAGAGTCGGTTGTAAAATGCTTAGTAATCACACCAAGAATTGCAACAACCATTTCTTGGCGAAAAAGAACCCGCTCTTCAGGTGGGAGAGTGTTGAATTGCTCCATAGAAATATCATTCATGGTGAGGAGATTTTCAAAGTAAGATGTATATTCTATCTCGCTTTTAGCCTTTAATAGATAAGGGTACTTTTCGGGTTTGATGAAGGATTTGGAAAGGGCTCTAAGATATTTATCTTCTATGCAGTCAGCGGCATCATCATATACACCTGATAAATAGTCCGGATGAACATTTAGATATTTTGCAATCTTGTCTAAGAGGTCAGGGGGCATCTCTCCGATATTTAAGTATCGACGAATAGTTTTTTCGGTTCTTTCTATTTGTTCATAGGCTTCTCCCAATTTCCTTATGCTACAGTTACGCAATTTTAGAACTTTCAAGAAACGCTGTTTGTTTACTGGAACTTTCTGTGAAGTTTTGTTTGCCATTATAATTCCTCCATAGTGGACATTTATGTCAAAAACGCCGCACCCGTTGCTATTGACTGTGCGGGCATTAATGTCTACAATGATTATAACAGTTGCGGACATTAATGTCCATAAAAACAGAAGGAGGCATTCAGATGGAAACAGAACGATACAGTTTTATTAAGTGGGTAAAGGTGCACAAGAAATCGCTGCTTCTTGCGGGAATCAGCGTTACCGCCATTATTGGAGTTATCCTTGTTCTCAAAAACAAGGATGCCATAATGGATTTATGGGAGTCTTTCGAAAAAGGCATCACAAAAATTCCTGAAAAACTGCCGGAACCTTTAAGTGCAGCATCGGTAACTCCGCCTGCGCCTGAAGAAATAATTCCAGCTCGGAAATATACTTCTCCGCAGGAAGCATATGGTGTTGACCAGCATATTAGAAACTTATCTGGTGGCAGACATCATTCCGCGGAAAAAGCTGCTGAGGCTGCAGCTTTGGGGATTTCCCTGTTACCAAATCAGACACTTGTAGATTCATATACGAAGTGTGTTGCTTAATACAATAAAAATGGTCTGACTTCATTAAAAAACATAAATTTTTTTGGTTCTATGTCAAGCGTTGGAGTGTGATTCTTTGAAATTACACCTCTTTACTGGATTTGGAGCTATTTTTATACCCACCCAACATTTATTTTAGATCCTATATTTAATTAATTAGAACGCGAATTGTCATTTGCGTAAAAATTACTTGATAAACAATGTGAAAGAGAGTATTGTGAAAATTAAAGTATAGAAAACTGTATATTCCGTTCCAAGTGTCACCGGAATATACAAAGTTTTGTGTAAACGCTAAAAACTGATATAAGATTTGTGAATAGTTACAAATAAATTTGATAGGGAGACGAAGCCGGCGAAGAGCCGGCTTCTGATTTACGACGATACTTTAACACGTTAAAACAATAACACGGAAGCGCGCGGGGAATCAATTATATACTGTTGACAGAACAAATGTTTGAAAGTATTATAAATATAGTAAATGTCAGTAAGAAAAAATTAAATGAAATATGATTTGGCGATATAGGAAAGAATGTATAAAGCATTGTTAGTTGAGAGGGTAGAGGAGAAGAACAAATGAAGAGAAAGTATACTTTAGAGGAGCATTTACACCGAGTCTGTGAATGTGATGAGACAAAACGTAGTTTGGAAAGCGTATATGATTTGCAAAAGAAAAAAATGACAAGATACTTATCATCTGTTGTCGCAACATATCCTACTTACAGTTCGCACGATGCTTGGCATTCTGTAAATATAGTCTCTGCAATTGAGGGAATTTTAGGGAAAGAAAGAATAAAGAAGCTGACAGGAATGGATACTTTTTTACTACTGATGTGTTCTTATATGCATGATATTGGTATGCTTTATACAGAAAAAGAAGTAAGAGAACTATGGATAACAGAAGATTTTCAAAATTTTTTAAGTGAGTATCAATCAGAAAGTTCGACAATAGGGAAAGCTGCTAGTTTGTTATTGGAAGCAGAAAGTGGAAGAATTAAGGAATATTTGACTTGGACATTAGATGTCAGACAAGCAATAACAATTGTTTTGATGGAATATTTTAGACCGCAGCATGGCAGAAGAATACAGAAATTAACCGAAAGACAAAATCAGATAGGCGCATTGTTATGTGTTGAGGAGTCGTTCCTTCCTAAGCGAATTACTAAGATGATTAATAAGATATCTATGTCTCATACAGGATCTTTTGAGAATATGTTAAAAGAATTGGTTATGGTTGATACCTTTGATGGTGAGGAATTTCATCCGAGGCTTATTGCGTGGTTACTTCGTATGGGGGATTTATGCGATTTAGACAACGATCGATTTAACAGAATAGGAATTGCTACATTTGGAACATTACAAGATGAAAATCTTGCACATTATTTTAAACATTGTTCGGTTGAAACATTGTATATATCTACGGAACAAATTCGGGTAATTGCAAATGTTGATAAAAAGGCGATAAAAGATGAGTGTGCTGTTGAGTGGATGAAAGATGATGCTTGTGATAATAAGAAAAAATTTGAACAAAGATATATTAAAGTATATCAGCAGACTATTCGTGAACATGTCAGTTGGAAAAGCTGGATGGAAAATGAGATTAATTTAGCAAAACTAAATGTTAATAAAATTTTTCCTAAAAATTGGAGCCGTAAAATTCCAGAACTTGAATACAAGATTTTGTTGAATGGGGCAGAGATTTCTTCTGGAAATCAAAATTTGCGATTCTCTTTTTCACAAGAAAAGGCGTATTCACTGATTGAGAATATTAGTATTTATCAAAATAAAAGCTTTATTTTTATTCGTGAATTAATTCAAAATGCTATTGATGCGTCTAAAATACAGATTTGGAGAGAAATTAAGGATAGAGTTCCTGCATATATGTATGAGATTTCGCCATTTCAAGTAGCAAGATTATTTCCAGATATTTTTGAAAAATATGCTATCCATGTGAACACAGAATATCACGCGGAGACGGATGAAGTAGATTTTTTAATTGAAGATTCTGGTATAGGAATCAGCGTAGATGAATTTCAAAATCATATTTTAACTACAGGAAGTAGTTGGAAAAATCGTAAACAATATCAAAAGGAATTCAAAGATATGCCTGAATGGTTGCGTCCTACAGGTGCATTTGGGATTGGACTACATACGGTATTTACAGTTACAGATGAGATGGAAATATATACAAAATCTGATGCAGAAAGACATGCCAATACAATGATTTTGTATTCTGGTAAAAAAAGTGGTTATGCATTTTGCCAGAAAGCTGATGAAGAGCGGGCGAGGGGGACAAGCATTTCATTTACTTTTCGTTTGACAGATGCGCAGAAGGCGCAATGCTTTGGAGAGCAAACAAATTTATATTTGAGGGAGTATGATGATGAATATGAAGATTTGGTGCGACAATATATACAGGAATATTGTGAGACCCCAATTGTACCTATTTTTCTTAATGGAGGTCAACCTGTTGCGCTATCGCTGACTGGATCTACATGGTGTGAAGAACTTACTTGTTTGAATAGCAGCGGATATAAGGGGAACATAGATGTTGATAACCGATATGAATATTGTTTTGGCTACAATTTTAAATACATTATTATATATGACAAGAAGAATAGGTATTTATTAAATTTCGCAATTGCACAGTATGATGATGATGAGATTATAGAATATGGAGAATATACACAGTATAATGAAACTTCATTTATGGGAATGATTATAGATGAGAATATTGTCATACCAGGCAACATCATTCAAGTAAAGTATGTGGATATTTTAGCAGGAATGGGAAGTGATGTGATTGATGCTGCTAGAATGAAATTTACATATGATGCAAAAAAACAAATTGAAAGATCTCTTGAAGAAATTATTGTGTTTGCCAAAAACTGTTATATGGATTTAATGGTTGAACAACGTCAGGATGAGACTGTTAAAGCATATAGAGAAGAGATATATTCTCTTGCATCAGAATATTATTCAGGACATTATACAAACGATGATATATGGAAAGAAGTGTGTAATAAGAAGGCTTATTATTTTAAAGAAACAGATACTAGGAGAGTCAAATCCTTAGATGTAAGAATTGTAACCTATTTGATAGGTTTGAATCTGGTAGATGAGATTATCAAATTGGATATCGGAAAATTAGTTAATGGGATAGATGGGAATGATTGGAAACAAAAATGCAAGTGCATGCAAATAAAGGCATTTGATTTCTTGGATTATTTATTAGTGAAGTGGAAATCTGATTGGAGAGTCAGTGAAGAGACCTTTTCGAAGTCCTATTTTGATGTTCAAATAGTATCCATTTTGGAATATTATTGTGTTATATGGAGTCATATGATTATACAGTATGTGATAAGAAATGGTAGAATAAATCATTATGAAGAGATATGGAGAAAACTGATTGTACTAGAATTTTACAGACGATTTCCGAAGATAAGTAAATGGAAAAAGGTAACAGATATTCCCTCAAAAATATTTGGAATTATTATGACTTACAGAGGTGGACGTGACGAAAAGAACCTATATCCTTTAAGAAATTTAGCGCTATTATTTCCAGGAAGTGCGATTGCTTTTAGAGAGTGGAGATATCGAGGCACCTATGGTTTGAATGATTTTATGTCGTTAGAATTGGAACAACCATACTTGTATTGCATTATGGATATTCCACATTGTTTGGATGTTAGTAGCTTACAACGAAAAGTGTGGAATATGTATGTTAGAGAGAGTATCTATGGTGGCTTTTGCTATGATATGTTGCGACCAAAAGCTTTGAAAAGTATAATTGATGAAGCGTCGGTAACTATTAGTTCTGTGAACAATGAAATGGTATTTGACTACGTTCCTGTAATCAAGAGCTTTGACGTGACAGAATTGAAAAAGTCGAAAGGTGGATGGAATATTATACTAGAGGCTGGTGATCAAGTGAAACTGGCGATTCAAGGGACGAAAATCGAAAAAGAAGAAATGTATAAAAAGTTTTGGCAAAAAATTATTTTTGAATCACAGGATGATGAAGAAGTATATATTGAAATACCGGCTTTTGATGAGTACAGGGAAATTGCAGAGTTTAGAAATGGCTATAATGAATGGTTAGGTATAGAATGTGTTTATGCAATTGTTCCGGCATGGAATTATATAAATGAAATAAGAGAATTTATAAATGAGTGCGAAGAGAATGAATGGACTCCCGAAGAAAGTGTCGAGATAATTGCGGAGAGAGAATTGGATAGAAAGGTTATAAATTATTTGTATAAAATCAAAGGCGGTGGAAGTGCAGAAAAAAGGGCACAGATTGAAGATTTATATCGACGGTTGTTATTAGAACTATTCCAAACTTGGAATATGATGCCTAAAGGTTAGAAACTTATGTTGATAGAGGATGTGATGATGAAGAGGAAAGTGGTTGGGAAGTTGTGTGGGGAATGTGAGCAGTAGCGGATGGATTAAGGTACTTGTGGCTGAAAATTTACGTTTGATGGGGGAAAGTATGAATATACAGTTTGTAATAGAGCTTTCGGCGATAGTTGGTGTTGTTACTGCAATGTTATCGTTTGCTAACACTTTCTTCTAAATGAGGTATGGCAAAAGAATGTTGGAACATATGAGGAGTAATATGTTGCTGGATATCTGCAATGTGATAATATTTGTCAATTATTTCCCTTACGGCCTGTTCAGATAAAAGGTTTCCGATATTGTTTACAAAGAAATATCCGCATGAGTGAATTTCAGCGTCATATTCAGAATGGTATTTGTTCAGTGCAGTAATGACATTCTTATTGTCGACATGGCACATTGGACCATACTTAGTGCAGAGAGATATCTCTCCGTCATCTATGACTATCTGCATGAAAGAATATATGATTATCATGTACTTCAGGCAGATGAAATCCCGGTTCTGTTTTACAAAGAGAACCGAACTAAGGGAAGCAAGCATTACATGTGGGGGTATCGAACTGGCAAGATGTATCCGGAAAAACCGATTGTTTTGTACGAGTATCAACCATCTCGTAGTGCAAGCCATTCAAGATCATTTCTAAAAGATTTCAAAGGGATCTGCGTAACGGATGGATATCAGGTCTATCACAACATTGAAAAAGAATGTGAAGACCTACGGATTGCCGGCTGCTGGAACCATGCAAGACGTCGATTTGGCGAAGCATTTAAGGCTTTGCCAAAGGACAAGCAAAAAAGTTGGCTCGTATATCTGACATTATAACAGATCCAAGCAATCTATCGCGAGGAAAACAATGTCTACAGAAGAACGCCTAAAATATCGTCAGCTAACAGTGAAACCGCTGGTTGATGCTTATTTCGTGTGGGTCAAACAGAATCTATTATCTGTAACACCCGAGAGCAAGATTGCAAAAGGGCTTACCTATTTGCTGAATCAAGAAAAGTATCTAAAAACCTTTCTTGAAGATGGAGAAGTGCCGATGGATAATAATTCCGCAGAACAGGCGATCCGATCATTCTGTGTTGGCACCCCCCTGGGGTATGATCGATACCATAGCTGGTGCAGAAACCAGTGCCATTATCTATAGCATTGCCGAAAACGCAAAGGCAAACAGCTTAAAGCCTTACAATTATTTCGAATATCTTTTAACAGAGATACAGAAGCACATGGACGACCATGATGCCAATTTCTGTGAAGATATGTTCCCTTGGTCAGACAAGTTTCCGACAGAATACAGAAAGTAATTCGTTAACTAATGCCGTTCTTAGGAGCGACTAATAAAAAAGCTACACCCACTATGGTGCGCTTGCATAAGGAGTTGGGAAAATGAACAAATTAGTGGAATTTTTAAAGAAACATTGTGTTGTATCGGTGACACTGGTAGGAGTATTTGCTTTTTTGATAATGAGACTTATCAAATATTTGTTTAAGAGAATAATAGTTTTTGTGGTTGGAAAGGCTAAGACCATTATATATTATTTTGCATCTCAACAATTTGCCAATCAGCTGATGGAATTTAGTAATATAACAGATTATGCGTGGATGAATGCAGTTATTAGTTATTTAGAATTGTGTATTCTTATGGTTACAATATGGATCGTGATTGCGATGATTATGGCAATTTTGGTTATAGCTGTAGAGAAAATTGGGGATTTGTTAAGACGTTTAATTTGGAATAAAAATCATGAACGAAGCTTGCAATATAATACTTTTCAAGTATGGTTCTTAAAAGTAAGTGCAGATGTTAATATATTTATATTTTGGATTAAGTTTAATATTTGTGGTGTTAAATCTTATGGAGAAACAGATTCTTCGATGGTAAAGAAGGCTAAAGTTTTTACAATGGAAAGTATAATTTGTTTTATGAAAAATTGTTTAACCTTCTTTTTTGATTGCTCAATTGTACATTTGGTATTGGCAGTTTATGTAGTTTATATATACTATTTTCAACTGATTCAAGATTATTTTTCAAGCTTTTTTAGTTTTTTTAAAACAAATGCATTTTCTGTTTCTGACGCAATAGATTTTTTTGAATTGATTTCCATTATTTTTTTACTAGGGTACATATTTCTTGATGTAAGACATAAGGCAAATGGTTATTCAGAGATAAGAACGGAACGTTTTAAGGAATTATTTCAGATGGAAGAGAAACTTTTAAACATCTTAAGAAATATTAACTATGAGCTAGAAACAAATATAGATGTTATTGTTGATAGAAAACCATATATTTTACAAGCTGGGGCAAAGAACCTTACAGGGAAAGATTGCTGTATTTATGATGGAAAAATAAAATATGAAAACAAAATGAATTGGAATAGTTCCCATCAGGATGATACATATTATCAACTGCGGAATCTAACAGAAATGAACAAAGAATTTGATAGCCTTAGGGAATTGAATAAAGAATTTAAGAAATCCGCACTTAGTTATTCGAATATATATTTGATTGATCATGAAACAATGCTTACTAAATTAATTCATTTTTATTTTCCGGGACAAGAGAATTTTGAAAATAAAAAAATGCAATTGTTTTGTAAAAGTAGTATGGAAAAATGGTTTGAAAATTTCTTTATAAAACCAATCATATATGGCGATGAAAAAAAATATTATACCGAAGAAAAAGCAAATAAAGTGATTCGGGATGCATCAGATGTCATAGATTTTGAATTAATGTATGCGTTTGAGTTAGAAGTGTATTTAAGACAGTATGAGAAGAAAATGATAAAACGATTTAAAAAGATTAATAAATTTTCTAGGTTTAACATTAACTAGTTGAATTGTACATTGGAGTATATTGGAATGGAAAAATGATTTTGAAAGCATTACGACAAATCGGATTGGATACTAATTTTGCATGGGGAAATCATAATTTTGCGATAGTGACACCGAAAAGCAAAACAATCAATAGTCTTACTTAGTCTTTAAATCAGAAAAAATTATAATGGTGAAAAGATAATATTATCTACTAGGAAAGAACAAGGATTTAAAATTAAGAAGTTACCAAAGAAATAAGAAATTTTCACGAGTTTGTTTGCATATGTATATAAAAGGCAATGCCATTAAGCCGGTTGTTCGAAGTTTTGCTCGATAACCCAGTTGTTGTCAAATATCCGATATTTTAAACTCAAAAAGCCCCAAAAACAAGGGGTGCCTGACACAATAAAATTTTTATATTCGCCTGTCTGCAGAAAAGTGCAAAAAATTAGAGCCAGCCTTTCGACTGACTCTTGTCTACCCCAAAATATATTATAATTTGCTCTGATAATTCTCTAACTGGTGGAATATACCAACTACATTCACAACATCCACTCTCACATCAAATATGACAATATAATTCATCTGTGGCACTACTGCCTCACGATATCCTTTCTTGGCAAGATATGTGTCCCTGCACTCCGGATACTGATATGGGTTATTTTCCAACCTGTCATATACAATATCTATGCTATCCAGCAGATGTTTGGCTGCCTGTTTATTCTTTAAGCGATTAACCAGATGATATACAAGATTATCAAGCAATTCATCGGCATGCTCAGTAACGTTCAATTTATAAGCCATATTTTGCCCTCGTTTCTTTCAGTGCTGTTCTGGCATCCTTTACCTGTCCTGCCTCTATCTGCTTTTCAGATATCTCAATATCTCTGTACATAGCGATTTGTTTCATTGTTGACTCATAAATCTCCATGCTCATGATAACCATATCACCATAACCATTTTTTGTTACATAAATCGGCTCCTCTGTCTTGTGGCACATATCAGAAATCTCTGATGTATTTTTCAAATCTTTAATTGGGATTATTTGTGGCATAATAAACACCTCCTCGTCTATATGGTCTAATTATACCACAATTATGTCCTTTTTCAATCAATTATTTTTCATTATCTGCTATCTGATTTCCTAGTCTTGGAACAAGAGGCAATGCCATTAAGCCAGTTGTTCGAAGTTTTGTTCGATAGCTCAGTTGTTGTCAAATATCCGATATTTTGAACTCAAAAAGCCAAAAACAGGTATGCCAAAAAGACAGATGCTGTCCATCTGCCAAAAAGAAGGATATTCAGTTGCATTGAGATAAGAGGTGCCTGACACAATAAAATTCGATTTTCATTGGAATACTAGCTTTGCTGATGGCCTTTGGTAGCTTGGTTATGGCGTCGCTTGCCTTTCTCGATAAGAGAAACAAGCGCAAATAAAAATGCCCGCCCTGTTGACACCAGGACGGGCGTCTCTTAATTAAGAGAAACATGCTCGGTTTGGAAACTCTGCCTTTTGGAGTGGGGCTCCTAAGAGGCATCTGTTACAGCAGATGCCTTTATGTTTAATGTATCACAATCATAGGATAATTTCAATTTTATTTTGTAAGACAAGCACTCAATATAAGCATGTTAAGGGCAGAGACAGTGCTATGATTTCCATCGCCGGCTTATCTTTACAGTTTGGAAGCACTAAGTTCATTCACAATCACCTGATATACAGTTGAATATTTCATTAGTATCTTTGAGTAATTTGACGAAATCATTTTATACTCGTTAACTGCCTTGCTGAGTTTGTGCTGGTAGTTTTTTTGTGCCCAGAGTTCGATATAAACCAGGCAGCCAAGGAAATCTATATGATTTTTCCAAAGATTATAGTTTTGTTCTTTGAGTGTTGCTGAGTACAGAGGCTTGGTGAATTCAAATTCGTAATTTTTAAATCGTTTCATAACAGTTTTAAATGAGCCGGTATCAAGTTCATGAATATAGCTGAGAATAATGAGACTATTTTTTATTGTCTTGATCTGGTCATAAAATGATTTTTTATTTTCTACCCCGTTTTTATATGGTTCTGTAACAAGCTCCATAAGATATTTGCCAGCAACCGTGTTAGTTATGACTCCGCGTTTGACGAGTGTATCATATATTTTACATACATCTTCTACATTTCGTGTAGAAAGTGTATGTATTGTTTTGAACAGATCATCATTGCCAATCACATCTGAGATATTGGATTCTGTAATTATAGCTGCAAATATTTTTATGACATCATCAATTTGCTTTTGTGTTTCTTCATAAAGTCCATTTTTCCTGAAATACCGTGTCTGCAATTCTTTAATCGCATAGATTAAAGTTAGTAATTGTTCTTTGACAGATAAATTTGAACAAAGTTTTCTAAGGATGACAGGAACGTTGACTTTTTTTGAGGTTGTAAAGTTCCTGCACGAATAAGCGATAGCAATTGCTCTGAGAAATGGTACATCGCATTCGAGCATTGCTTTCGTGATTGCTTTATTATTTTTGGAAGAACATAATAAATCTGTCAAATTGGTGATGAGCATTGCAGCAAGTCTTTGGGTATTGGAAGGTTGCGGTACTCTGTTGTCTTCTGATAATAAACTTTGATAAAGTTCGTTTAAACAATCAATTGCTTTGACAGGTGCTATTTGACAGAGTAATTCGACTGCAGATTTAATAGTCCAGCTTTCGTTAAAAAAGCGATAGTCAAAATAGTAATTTATAAAGTTATCAGCAGAATCGATAAGTGAAAGCTTAAAATCCATTTGCTTTGTGAAAATCTGTGCAATGCTTAAGAACTGTCTTTCTTCGTAGCTGTCTCTTTGCGATAGCTTAATTGCATTTTTATATGGAGTACTTTGGTAATGTTTCAAAATAGTTGCCAGTTTGTCTTCGATATTGCCAAGCTTATGGATATGAGCGACACAATCATCATATAGTTTTCCGGGTGTGATATATGCCAGTTGCTCTAATGCACCAGAAAGGTCGTTATTACATAATGTAATATATTCTTCTTTGGTTGAAATTGGTTGAAATGGTTTTTCTTCCACAAATTGGGAGGTATTGTTTTCTTGGCTGGCATTAGGAGCAGCGGTCTTTTCTATTTCAAAAACATTTGTTACGTTATTATTTTTTTGAAGTTCTGTAATTAATTTACAATAATATTCGTCTACGGCAATGCATAGGCGGTTATTCAAAGAAACAATAAGGGAACTGTGTTTTTGAGCTTCGTTATCTAAAGAGTTGGTCATGCTGTAAACGTTTGGTATTGGTGTATCTTTGCAACGAAGAATGATGTATCGGTCGTGCAGGGTATCGGCTGGCAGGACATATACATTCAGCTCACTCAGACCAAATATTTCCTTTGGCTTTTCGAGTCTTTTAATAGAAGCAATGCGCTCTTTGTCATCATTCGTGAAAATAGTATAAGCAACATGTGGACTTTGAATATTTCGGATAATTTTTCCGAGGGCAGTATCATTAATATATGGGTCAATAATGATTATTTCATAACATGGATGTTTTGATAAAGTGTCTCCTAACCATTTTAAGAAACGGCGATGTTCGTCATTGCCTTTTTCAAAAAATATCCCTTCGTTGTTTTGTACGTTTTGGTTTATAATACAACTGCAGGTTTTAGAAACCATGGTTTCGTTTTGATACCATAATTCGTTTGCATTGTCTCCGAGCGAAAAAGTATTGCTGGATGAGAAGGTTCCTTGTGATAATGATGTATCTTTGACTTTTGTCTGCTTTTTCATTTTTTGAGTCCAGGAATCTTCAAGAGTAAAGCGTTGTTCTTCTAAATGCATAGAAATCTCGATACTTCTTATGAGAGTTGCGTTTTCCGCTGCAATGAGATTTGTTTTTGTCGCGTCTTCATTGGTTTTATATAACCGTATTTCCACGGTACTGACATTTTCCTGAAGTGGAAGAAGATAGGTATAATCATCCTTTTCCACATTTACCATTTCAAGGTGCTCAAAAAAGCAATTATGTGTATTGCAGATGCGAAGAAGCATTCCGTATCTGCCTTCGAAAATATTGTGATCCAAAGTGAGGGTTAATGATTCAGCAGTTATTTCACCATTTTTTGGCTCTTTTTTTGTGTTTATTTCAAAGTCTAATCCGTTATCGCTCATGGTTGGTTTATGAAGGTAGGAGAGTACTTCAAAATTACCTAATCTTGCAAGATCATGGATGGAAGCATTGCGGTAAATTTTCTTTAGAAATTTGTGCAGATAAAGAATGTGGGCTGGATCTTTTGTCACATGCTGTAATAAAAGTCCCTGAATGTTTTCGGACACAAAGCTTTCACATTGCATGGTCATATCATTAATACTGATTTGTGGGCGGACACCGCTGATCAGATTGCTTGCATGGTCGGAGGCTTCAAGCAGATATGCAGGACGATATTCTGGAAGTTTATAAAAGAAAGGTAACAGATCGATATTATTCTTAATGTCATCTGTACAACCGTTGCATTTTAAAGTGATATCATTTTTTTCTGTGATTTCACTTAAAACAGGGTTTTTTTCTAAATGTTTGAGGATATTCAGGAGAGTGGCTCCGATGCAATATCCATTAACTTCTATAATGTCATTAAAGTCATGGAAGTAGGAGATTTCCCAGGTGTTAAGACCTCCAGTGGTCATATTGAATGGATAGCTGTAACCATAAAGATATTCGATGTCACAGGCGGCAGCTGCTTCTGGGTCTTCTGTTTTTTTATTTACAATATAGTAAAGTTTGATGAGGTATGTGGCTGTTTTATCAACTCCGCCCCACCTGACTGGAGATTTTACGTCCGGATCGAAGGAAACAATATTGTCCAGGGAGCAGCCAAGGATGTTGCAGATTTTTTCAAGCACTTCCATAGTAACTGGCTGGTTGCTGGAGAGTTTTGCAAAGGTTGCGGAGCTGACACCAAGCTGATTCATAAATTCTGTTTTTGTCAGGTTGTATTCTGAAATTAATGTCCAGAGTCGGTTGTAATTAATCATGTGACTCCTCCTTTTTGTGCGAGACTATTGGTTATGGAGCTTATTATAGATAGAGATAAGGAAGAAGTCAATACCAATTTTAGAAAAATAAAATAAATTTTAAAATCATAAAAATATATTTTCTTTTATACCACATCACTGCTGTGGATGCCATTGATCTCTATAAGAGCCGGGATACATCCGAAAAATTGTTCAGGGAAGATACAAGAGGTGCCTGACACAATAAAATTTCGATGTTCCAGCAGATATGTCAGATATTTATAAATGTTGCGTTCATTGGCTTTTGCACTTGCCCTGGCAAAATATGATTTACCGGTTTATTTCGTTGGAGGCATCGGTGGATTCATTGGTGTAACGATCTATGCTTTTTTCCATAACCGCATGATGGCTTATGTTGAAGACTGCATATATGGCGGAAAATGGGATGAGTATAAGGGGAAGAAAACTTTGATTAAAAATGGAATGAAGGCGGTGGGGAAAAATAAGATCCGGAACTGCTGCGATGGCAAAAGATAGAAGAAAAGAGTTGCTGGAGTTGATAACCGTAACATCCGTGACATGTTCCGTCTCATGACAGAGTTTTCCTTTGATTTTATTATCAATTCACAGGTGCTTTGGGGAGATTGTGATACATTGGACGCGCTTGCCATCTACCAGTTAATACGACCGGAAAATGCAAAATTTGTGACAGTGATGCCTTATGTGTGGAATGGGCATTCCAGAGAACTTATGGAAAGTGAAGAGGCTGTAGAACAACGGAGGGCAGAGATTGAACAGACAGCAGGAGCATAGTTGTATTGCATATTTTAAATCTAACCCTGTGTGGGACAGAGTTTTTCGTGGATTTTGGGAAAAGTACCGGTCTTATGGATCTTTTTCGGGAAAAGTTGTGCTACAAAAAATTACAGCGGAGGAAGTCGAAGGACTTGAGGGATTTTTTGCAAAGAGTTACCATGGGAAAAAGAGTGTGACGGTATCAGCGGAGCGTTTTTCCCAGGCATTGTTAAGCAGCAGGTTTTCTAATATGACACCAGAGCATTTGCTGGAGTTATATTTTCGGGAAAAACTGGTAGGTAAAAAAGAAGAACGACAGTTGGAAGAACAGAAAAAAGACCGTTTTTTACAACACTGGAAGGAAAAATATCAGGGAACACCTGTGGAAAAAGTTTTGTCAGAACTGCTGGATGTGATAAAGGCAGGTCATATAAAAAATTTAAATGAGTGGGAGCAGTCATTGATGCTTGGTGCAGAAATCTATAATTGTTTTCCATTCAGAAAAAACGAGACAAAGTATCTTGCTGTTTTTGCAACGGAAATCACTGGAAATCCACATGCATTTGATCAAAAAGGTTCCTGGGGAACTTTTTTGTATCAGGTGATCCAGATGGAATTGCGGCAGAGAAAGGTATTCCCACAGAAATCAGAAATTTTTCCAGCATTTTTCCGGCAAAGATGTTTTCTGGCAGAGGGAATCCTTATTGATGATATATCAAATTATGTGATGTTATCGCATGTAAAGGCTCAGAAAAAGGATGGTGATTTGCATACGGGGATGGAAGGGTTCTGGCAGGAGGATGATATGGTGCAGGTTCCGCTTGCAGTCCTTTCAAAGTGGAACAGCATATTTTGCAAAGATAATGAAATGTATATCGTGGAAAATCCGTCCGTATTTGCAGGCCTTTGCGCAGGGCACACAAAGCAGGTTTCCTGTATGTGTATGAACGGGCAGCCGCGATTGGCAGGGCTTGTTACGTTAGATCTTCTGGCGGCATCGGGAACGGTGGTATATTATGCGGGAGATCTGGATCCGGAGGGGCTTTTGATTGCGCAGAAAATTTCTGAGTATTATGCAGGAGAATTTCATTACTGGCACATGACAGTTGAGGATTATGAAAAAAGCAAGTCGAATGAAACAATTTCCGAGAAACGGATAAAAAGTCTGGAACGCATCACGGATACAGAGTTATTTCCGGTGGCGGAAAAAATGCGCCTGGACCGGCTGGCCGGATATCAGGAAAAAATAGAAATAAAATAGAGGCTTCTGGCATAATGGTGGAAGCCCAGCACCATAAATTAATAACAACATATTGAAAAAACCACTTGCGTCCCTTAATGTATTAACTGCGAAGAAAACCACAAAAGGAGTATTCACAAGTGGCTTTATTCTGGCGATAGCGGCAGGACGTGAAGATGTTAAGAGCTGGATAAAATGAGGAGCGAGCATAAAAAACTCCTTTTTCCTTATGGTATGCAGGAGATTGTTTTTTGACAAAACGCGAATTGTCAATTTGATAAAATAGTATTGTGCTGGAAAATGAGAAGGCGTATGATAAAAATATAAGACATGTTTAAAGCGGAGGAAAAGATAAGGAGGCAATTGATGAAAACAATCAAAAAAATAATTCTAAGTTTTACACTTGTATTTTTTATGATGATTTTGCCAGTCGGTGACAGTGCCGGCATGGTAACGGCACAGGCACAGACAATGGTCTATGTGACGCCAACCGGCAGTAAATACCATACCCACAAATGCGGGCGGGGAAATTTTTATCAGACGACACTTTCCAATGCATTGGCACGCGGTCTGACACCGTGCAAGAAGTGTTTTGGCTCATCGGGCGGATATTCGCAGACGCGGAAATCTTCCACGACAACCACGAAGAAGACAACGAAGAAAAAGAACACCAGACCGAAGATAAGTCCGCTGTCGATCAGCAGTACAAAGATTGTGCTTGTAAAAGGACAGAGCAGGAAACTTACGGTAAAGGGTGGTGCAGGAACCGTTTCCTGGGGCAGCAGTAATACAGAGGTGGCTGGTGTCTCCGCCGGAAAAGTGGTCGCAAAAGGAAAAGGCAAGGCAACCATTACGGTAAAGAAGGGAACGCAGAAAAAATCCTGTCAGGTGACAGTAGAAACGCCGGAACTGAATAAGACAGCAGTGGAGATGGACGTGGAAGATACGGTTTCTCTGGATCTGAAGGGATGCAGTCATGACGTGGAATGGACATCTTCTGATGACGATATATGCGAGGTAGAGGATGGCATACTGATACCGTATAGCAGCGGTACGGTTACAGTCAAAGCAAAAGTACATGGTATGGTGTGGAAATGCAAGGTTGTTATCACAGACAGCACAGAGGATGACTGGAACGATGATTTGGATGATGATTCGGATGATGATTCGGAAAATGCCGATGACGGATATATGGATGACGAAGTGGACGCTGCTGCATAAACCAGTTGACAGATTCCTTTCGGAAGTATAATTATAAAAAACAAAGGGCGATGTTGTTCAGACACTGCCCTTTGTTTATTCTGGGGAACTTACAATAACAAGATATCTTGATGGACAATTACCTTCAGTTAAATATGTCGTTGTGATTCCAAAGGTATATTGGTATAATAAAGGTACTAAAAGAGAATGTAAAAATGAAGAAAAGAATAATAACCTACCGCCAGAAAATAGATTCACTCTTAGCCAATGCGGACAATATCTCTCCGGAACAATGGAACGCAATTCTGCAGGAACACCTGACACAGATTGTTTTTTTCCAACATGAGAGGCTGGTACATCTGATCGTGACAGTTACATTTGCGATTCTGACAATGATTTCAATTGTGGCGGCGCTTATGATCTGCAATCCGTTGTTGTATGCGTTGACGTTATTGTTTCTGGTGTTGTTGTTTCCGTATATTATGCACTACTATCCGCTGGAGAATGAGGTGCAGAAGATATAAGTAGGAGAAAATCCATGGAATATATAAGAGTGACGAAAGAAAATATTGAAAACGAGCATATCTGCTGTGCGATTTCAAGCAACAAGGATATACAGGTAATATCAAAGAAAAACTGGCTGAAAGAGCGATTTGATGATGGA
>ERZ773264.509-NODE-509-length-55987-cov-16.459790_pt1 | contig 55987 bp, 43 predicted proteins | sample MGYA00511910_ERZ773264 | MGnify/ENA primary metagenome ERZ773264 (study PRJEB29015, sample SAMEA2737739) | human gut metagenome | biome: human gut; feature: human-associated habitat; material: faeces | place: China | collected 2012 ...
AACGAAAAATCTGCTATGCTCGATGCCATGTTTTAGAATCGAATTAGTATAAAATAGCATCATCAAGCTGGGAAGGGAGAAAAACAGATGAAACAGGTATTCAACCCGTATTTGCCCGCAGGGGAGTACATCCCGGACGGTGAGCCGCATGTCTTCGGCAATCGGGTGTATGTGTACGGCTCGCACGACCGCTTTAACGCCGCTATCTTCTGCGTCAACGACTATGTGTGCTACTCCGCGCCGGTGGACGATTTGTCCGCGTGGCGCTACGAGGGTGTTATCTACAAGAAAAAACAAGACCCGCTGAACAAGCTGGGCATCCGCCTGCTGTTCGCACCGGACGTGGTGCAGGGCGTGGACGGGCGCTATTATCTCTATTATGCCTATGATTTCCTTGGACGCATGGGTGTGGCGGTCAGCGATAAGCCGCAGGGCCCGTATGAATACTACGGTCATGTCCGTTATGCCGACGGGCGCGAGTGGGGCAGCCGATCCGGGGATGAGTTCCCGTTCGACCCCGGTGCGCTGGTGGATGACGACGGGCGCGTCTACCTCTACTCTGGCTTTGCGACGAAGGTGCCGTTCATCATGAGCCGCTTCCATAACCTCCGCAATTCCGGCGGCGTCGGCATGGAGCTGGAACAGGATATGCTGACCATCAAGGACAAAATCCAGCTGATTTTCCCGCAGAAGGACAACAACCCGCCGAAGGATTTCGCGGGACATGCCTTCTTCGAGGCAAGCAGCATCCGCAAAATTGACGGCAAGTACGTTTTTGTGTATTCGTCGGAGAACAACCATGAATTGTGCTATGCGGTCAGCGAACATCCGCTGTCCGGCTACCGCTACGGCGGAACGCTCGTTGACTTGGGCGACCTGTACATGGAGGACGGAACATCCGACGAGACGCGCGGTACGAACTACCTCGGCAACACCCATGGCGGCATGGCGGAACTGAACGGGCAGTGGTACATCTTCTACCATCGCCAGACGAACCAGCACTCCTACTCGCGCCAAGCCTGCGCCGAACCGCTGAAGCGCACGCCCGACGGCGGCTTCCAGCAGGCGGAAGTGACCAGCTGCGGTCTGAACGGTGGCCCGCTGGACGGTATCGGCGAATACGAGGCGCGTATCGCCTGCAACCTGTGGAGCAAGCACGGTGTCGCCCGCTATGACAAGCGCTTCAATAAGAAGGAACACCCGTATTTTACCCAGAGCGGGCGTGACGGCGATCCGGCGGCGGTGCAGTATATCGCCAACATGCGCGACGGCAGCGTATGCGGATTTAAGTACTTCCAGATGCACGGCGCGAAAGCCATTCGGTGCGCCGTCAGCGGGGTGTGCCGCGGCAATATCGAGGTCAGCGACACGCCGGAATTTTCGACGCTGGCGGCAAGCATCCCGGTCGAAGCCGGAAAGACCATGACGAACGTCACCGCGCCGTTCCGTATGGCAGATGGTGTGAAGGCACTGTACTTCCGCTTCCGCGGCGAGGGGGCAATGAACTTCTTTGCGTTTGAGCTCAGCTAAGAGGTGAACTATTATGAAGAAATTCACTGGTATTCTGCTGATGCTGCTCCTGCTGTGCGGCGCGGTGCATGGGTTCTATCTGACCGACCGCGAAACGGCGTGCAAGGAAATGGAAGCATTCCTGAACGAGATTGACCAGTAACAAAAACGCACCTCCCCCAACCGGGCAGAGGTGCGTTTTTGGTTACAGCTCTTTGTCATCCAGCCGAATCGCGTCAATCAGCGCCTGCGGGGTGGAACAGTTCGCGCCGAACCGCTTCTCCGCGCGAAGTCCCGCCAGGGCGTGAATCAGCACGCCGTACGCTGCCAGCGCGCTTGTGGAGAGCGACGTGGACAGCCGATTCCGCTGGCACAGCAGCGCCGTCAGGATGCCGGACAGCACGTCGCCGCTGCCCCCTTTCGCCAGCGCGGGCGTGCCGTAGAGGCTGATGTACGTCGCGTCACCGTCGGACACAAGCGTCCGTGCGCCCTTGAGCAGCACGCAGCAGCCGCACAGGTCATGCAGCCGCGATAGGGCATCCAGCGGCTCATCAAGAATGAACTCGACGTGCTGTTCCAGCAGGCGCGCCGCTTCGCCGGGGTGCGGCGTGATGATGTCCTCATCCTTCAGCGGGAGGATGCCGTCGTGCGTCGCCAGCAGGGTCAGCGCGTCCGCATCCCAGACGATGGGGCAGTCCGCCTCGGCGAACACGCGCAGCAGCATCGTCACGTCCGGGGTTAGACCGCAGCCGCAGCCGATGCAAGCCGCGTCCGCCTTGTCCAGCGTCTCGCGGGTGATGCGCGCGGCTTGAGGCGTCAGCAGCCCGTTTGTTTCGGGCAGGGGAACGCACGTCGCGCCCGGCGCAAGAACTTGCAGCATCGGCAGCAGACTCTCACGGCACAAAAGCGTCGTCAGCCCCGCACCAGCGCGGATGCAGGCATTGGCGCAGAACGCCGCCGCGCCGACCATCCCGCGCGAACCGCAGAAAATCACCGCGCGGCCGCAATCACCCTTATGAAGCGCGGGTGTGCGGGCGAAAAGCGGCGCAAGCGAGGCAGGGGAGAGCGTCTCCAAACCGTCGAAGCCGAGGTCAATGTCGTCACCGGGGCGGATGAGAATCGGCTGCACGGTGATTTTGCCCGTGTATTCGACGCCCTGCCGCAGAAGCAAGCCCTGCTTGATGCGGTGGAACGTGACCGTCTCCGCCGCGCGGACGACATCAGCACCCAGCGCGCGCCCGGTCGTGCCGTCCAGCCCGCTGGGAATATCCACCGCGATAACCGGAATCTGCGGATGGTCGCTCAGGCGGTGGATGAGAATCGCCGCGTCGCCCTCGATGGCGTGATTCAGCCCCGTGCCGTAGAGTGCGTCCACCACGGCGGCGTACTCGGCGACATCCACCGCGTCGGCGCTGGGCAGAACGCGGACGCCGTGCAGCAGCGCCAAGGTACGGTTCGTCAGTGCATCGCCGCGGACGGCGCTGGTCACTTCCCACACGTCTGCCTGACCGCCGCCTAAGCACCAGAGCCGCGCCGCCGCGTAGCCGTCGCCGCCGTTGCTGCCGGGACCGCAGAGGAAGAGCACGCGGGCGGATTTCGGTGCGTGGCGGGAAATTGCTGCGGCTACGCCCTGCGCAGCGTGTTCCATCAGCAGAATACTGGGCGTGCCGGTTTCGGACATGAAAAGCGTTTCCAAGGATTTCATCTCGTCGGGCGTAATCGTTGTCATGGAAGGCAGCCTCCTCCGGAAAGTCTCTTCCATTAGTATAGCGTATTTTCAGGAAATTGCAAGCACTCCGCAGATTTTCGGCTTTTTTCCCGCGCGTAACGCCGCCGTGTCGCTTCGCCGCCGCGCAAATGGCGGACGGACTTGTTGTATGCCAGCAGCGCCGATACCTCGCGGGCGAGGGCGGCATCCGCCTGCGGAAGGTGCTGGAGCATGTCTTTGTGGATGCCGGATTTGGAGAGCTGGAACGCGGCGGCAGTCTGCCGGATGGTCGTCCGGTGGCGGAGCATATAGCGCGCCTCGGCAATGCAGCGCTGGGCGATGGCTTCGTCCATGTGCGAAACCTCCTTTTTGGTTCTTCACGGGAAGTTGGGGGGAGCAAACAAGGGCTTAGGCGAAGCCCCAAAAAAGCTGCACGCGAAAGGAGCATGAAAGCGCGACCAACTCAATCGCGAAAAGGGGTCAAGGGGCAATTGCCCCTTGCAGGGTCAAGGGACAGCGTCCCTTGTGGGGTTTGGGGCAACGCCCCAACTGTTCCTCGTCCGACCAATTCCAAGGAAGCCGCCAACAAAGGTGCAGGCAGCGAAGCGTCCCTGCCAGTAACTTTGCGCGTCCGCAGACGCGCCCCCAAGCTGCTCTTCCCCCAAGATTCCGTGAAGAACCTCCTTTTTGCGCTTCTGCATGGTCGCGCAGAAGGCTTTGCAGGAGGATATGAGCCGAAAACGCCCCTGATGACCGGCGGGAGAAGCGAAAAAATGCCGAAAAAACGGGCATTTGCGGGATTTTCCGAAAAACGCCCAAAAAGAATCAAAAAATCCGCAAAAAAATTCATTTTGGGGGTTGACAAACTGCTGAAATGGGTGTATACTTAAGAAGTCGCCTGCAGGACATGCAAGAGACACGGGAACGACGGGGTGTAGCGCAGTCTGGTAGCGCACGTGCTTTGGGAGCATGGGGCCGGGGGTTCAAATCCCTTCACCCCGACAGCTACTACTCTCCTTCGGATGGGAAATATGGCCCCGTGGTCAAGTGGCCTAAGACACCGCCCTTTCACGGCGGCTACTCGGGTTCGAATCCCGACGGGGTCATCCTTCTTCTTTTCCCTTCCGTATGGGCCTTTAGCTCAGTTGGTTAGAGCAACCGGCTTATATCCGGTCGGTCCCGGGTTCGAGTCCCTGAAGGCCTACTTTCTCAGGTGGCCCGGTAGCTCAGTTGGTTAGAGCGCCAGCCTGTCACGTTGGAGGTCGAGGGTTCGAGCCCCTTCCGGGTCGTCTACTTTCTGGTTTGAACTTCGCAGGTGCTACCAAGTAAGCAATGCTGGTGTAGCTCAATTGGCAGAGCAGCTGATTTGTAATCAGCAGGTTGCGGGTTCAAGTCCCATCGCCAGCTCCATTCTCTGGGTTACAGAGAAATTTCATATGGATGGGTTCCCGAGTGGCCAAAGGGAGCAGACTGTAAATCTGCCGTCACCGACTTCGGTGGTTCGAATCCACCCCCATCCACATTCTGCGGGAATGGCGGAATTGGCAGACGCGCTAGATTCAGGTTCTAGTGAGGGCTAACTTCATGCAGGTTCAAGTCCTGTTTCCCGCACCATACAGCAAAAACATCCGAACCGCTGGCTCTTGGAGCATGGTTCGGATGTTTTTTTGCATTTCCGTGTAACGTTTCGTCTCCCCGCGCGACTAACTTCATGAAGGGAGGTGCTGGAAATGCTTGACGCAGAAGAAGCATATCAGCAGTACCGGGACATGGTGTACGGCTACCTGATCCGCCTGTGCCGCGATCGTGACCTTGCGGAGGAACTCACGCAGGAAACGTTCTATCAGGCGATGAAAAATTGGAAGCGGTACGAAGGAAAAAGTTCGGTCGGCACATGGCTCTGCGCGATTGCACGGAATCAGTTTCTGCGCATCATGCGGAAGCAGTCGCCGCTGCCGCTCGACGATGTGCCGGAGCAATCCGTCCCGGATTTCACGGAGATGGTCGCGGAACACAGTCTCGCCCTGAGTGCGCATCAAGCTCTCCACCGTCTGCCGGAACCGTATCGCGAGGTGTTCACCCTGAAAACCTTCTGCGAATTGTCCAGCAAGGAGATTGCGGCGCTGTTCGGGAAATCCGAAAGCTGGGCGCGCGTAACGGTGTACCGGGCGAAGCAAATGCTGCTGGACGCGATGAAAGGAGAATGCAAGGAATGAAGCAGGAATGTGAAATCGTCCGCGACCTGATGCCGCTGGTGCTGGATGATGTCGCCAGCGACGGGAGCAAGCACATGGTGTCGGCGCATATGCAGACGTGCGCGGAATGTGCCGCATACATGAATCAGCTCAAAGCTGACCTGCCCGCCGGAAAGAAAAGCGAGTTGGATTCGCGCGCCGCGTTCGACGCCGCCGCCCAGACGCTGCGGAAGCAGAAGCGCCGCCGCACCCTCCGCAATATCCTGCTGGGTGCGCTGATTGTGTGCATCCTCGGGCTGGCAAATCTATACTGCTTCGATTGGCTGATGAACAAAACGCGCCCGATTCCGACGAGCGAATACGGGATTCAGCTGTCCAAGCTGGCGGACGGCAGACTTGTCGCTTCGTTCGACTATCACGAAAGCACGACCCCACTCTACGTCAAGCAGCAGCAGGTGACGGAGACGGCAGCTGACGGAAGCCGCGCCGAAATCCTCTATCTCTATGCCGAAAAGCATATCGTGCCGCATACGGCAAGCACGCCTATGCAAAACGCCGGCTTCACGCTCGATTCCGGCTGGCAGACGACGACGGCGGAGATTCGGCAGGGAACGCCGGAAGAGTATCAGGTGCTGTGGCGGCAGGAGGATGAGGATGCCGCGATTCCGGCAGCATCGCCAGAGATGGAAGCATATTACGCATGGGAAGCGGTGCTGACACAGCTTTGGTCGCAGCACTCGGAAAGCGCGGACGGAAAAGCGGGCTTCCCCGGCGTGAATGGAGAACGCTACAGCTTGGCAATCCACCACGCGGACGCGCTGGCGGCGTGCGTCCCGGAGTGGCAGCCGCGGGTCACGCCGCAGTATCTGCTGCTGGATGATGAGACGATTCAGTGGATTTTAGCGGGAGTGGCGGAGGAAGTCGAATCAAATGACCCGTGAGCAGTTTCTCTCCCAATAGACCGGGGAATGGTCGCCATCCGACGGGCGTGAAGCGCGATTTGGCATGTACAAAAAAGAAGGTTCGGCGTATGCGCTGATTGGCGAATATGCCACGCCGCAGGAAGCGCTGGCGCAATGCCGCATTCAAGGAATGACCTTGGGCGACATTCTCGAAGATGAATCGACAGAATTGCTTGGACAGGACTAAAGTGGAAAATGATAGCAGTTTTCCTGAAAGGGGAAGCTGTTTTTGCAGCAGATAAATGCCTATTATACTATTTCCAGATAAGAATGCGCCAAGATGCGCCGCGAATTTTTCATTCTGGCTAACGTGAATGGAACGCAGCGTAGCAGCGCTACGCTAAGTGGAATGAGCGGACGCCAGAAGGGAAAAGGCGCAAGCAGATGGCGCAGGTGAATCTGGAAATAGTATTAAATGGAAAAGATGAATCTCTTTCGCGCATTGCAAAACCCGCGCATCTGTGCTATCATGTCGATACAGGCTGAAAACCAGCCATCAAGGAGGAAAAGTGCAATGTATACGCATCAGGGTGACAAGGTCGCGGGTTTGACCGTAGCTTATATCGGCGGCGGCTCGCGCGGATGGGCATGGGGTTTCATGCGCGACATTATTTCCGACGGGCAAATCAGCGGCACGGTACGGCTGTACGACATTGACCGCGAGGCGGCGGAGCGCAATCAGAAAATCGGCACGATGCTGGCGGCGCATCCCGACGCGGCATCCAAGTGGGCGTTTGTGGTCAGCAATTCCTTGCAGGAGGCGCTCACGGGGGCGGATTTCGTCGTCATCAGCATTCTGCCGGGAACGTTTGAACACATGCGCGGCGATGTGCATCTGCCGGAGCGCGTCAGCGTGTATCAGTCCGTGGGCGACACGGTGGGCGCGGGCGGCTTCATGCGGGCGATGCGCACGATTCCGATGTTCGTTGAGATTGCCGAAGCGATTCGCGACTTCGCGCCGAACGCGTTCGTCATCAACTATACGAACCCGATGACGCTTTGCGTGCGGACGCTGTACGAGGTATTCCCGCAGGTGAAGGCGTTCGGCTGCTGCCACGAGGTCTTCGGCACGCAGAAGGTGCTGTGCGCGATGCTGGATGAGCAGGAGCACATTCCCGGCGTGAAGCGGCAGGACTTGTACACCACTGTCACCGGCATTAACCACTTCACTTGGATTACCTCTGCCAGCTATCAGGGCATGGATTTGATGCCGCTGTATGCCCGCTTTGTGGAGGAGCACCCCGAAGGCATTCAGCTGGGGTCGGACAATTGGATGAACAGCCATTTCGCGTGCGCGCACAAGGTCAAGTTCGATCTGTTCCGGCGCTATGGGGCGATTGCGGCGGCGGGCGACCGCCATCTGGTGGAGTTCCTGCCGCAGTGGTATCTGCACAGCCCGGAGACGGCGCACCAGTGGAAATTCGACCTGACGCCCGTGTCTTGGCGCGAGGATGACTTGAAGAAGCGGATGCAGCGCTCGGACGACCTGCTCAGCGGGAAAGAGCCGCTTGACCTCACGCCATCGGGCGAAGAGGGGCATCTGCTGCTCAAGGCGCTGCTGGGGCTGGGGAACATGGTCAGCAACGTGAACGTGCCGAATCAGGGGCAGATTCCGAACCTGCCCATTGGCGCGGTGGTGGAGACAAACGCGCTGTTCTCGCGCGGGCGCATCGACCCGATCTGCGCGGGCGACATGCCGTCGAACATCCTGCCGCTGGTAGCGCGCCACGTCTACAATCAGGAAAACACCTTGCAGGCTGCGCTGCACTGCGACCGCAAGCTGGGTTTCTCCACGTTCATGAACGACCCGCAATTGGGCGGCGTGACGCTGGAGGACGGGCAGAAACTCTTCGACGACATGCTGCTGCATCAGCGGGATGTGCTGCCGAAGGGATGGTTTGAGTAACGGAAGAACCCCATGCAATTCAGGCGAATGCTGGCACTCTCACTGGTGTTGATGGCGCTGACGACCGCGGCGCTGGTGGCGGATGACACCGATCTGTATTACGTCGGTGACGAAGCCCACAGTATCTACTTCGTCGTGCTGGGCGCGCCGGAAAGCTATCAGGTGCACGTTTGGGACAATGACGAAGCGACAGATGCGCAGATGCCGTTTGAGATTCGGGTGGAATGGAGAAAGTGAACGGTTACTATTTCCTGCATTCGCCTGCATCATCTGCTTACACATACTCATTGGGAAATAGTATAAAACCTACGAAAACCCGCTGTCCATCCCTTACATCGAGGTGAACAGCGGGTCTTTTTACGTTATATCCCTTACAGAACCGTCAAATCTTCCTTCTCGCAAGCGGCAATCGCGCCGTCATGTCCGACGACGCACACGCCGCCGTCCTTTGCCATCTGGTCAAGCACGCCGCACCACTTGAGCAGCGCGTCCTTGGTGGTGGAGAGCATTTCCGTGCGCTCACGGCAGAGATCCTCCGGCGTGATGCCGCACAGCAGATTTTCGTCGCTGACAAGAATCTGGTTCTCCGAACCCAGCGGCGGTTCGCTTTCGCCGATGGTGGAAATGATGTACTTGTCAATCCGCTCATCGCCCGCCACAAAGTCGCGCAGACCCTTCGACAGGCTGCGGTCAATGCCCAGCGTACGCGCCGGGGAGGGGTCGCGGTAGGAGTAAGTGACCATGCGCCCCGTCTCGCTGGTGTTCAGCCCTGCGCCGTATGCGCCGCCCTGCACGCGGACTTCGTTCCACAGGTAGCTTAGGGACAGGATATTGCTCATCACGCGCGCAATACCGCTGTACACCTTGCCCGCACGGCGGTAATCATAGCCCAGCGACGCAAAGCTGATCTGCGCCGGGATGCGGTAGGCGCACTTGGCAGGCAGGTCGCTGACATACGGCGCGGCATCCGGGATGGGCGCGCCGACCGGGTAGGCGGAGAGAATCGCGGCGGGGTCAAGCGCCTTATTCGTGGAGAGGCTGAACGTGACGCGGGACTGCACCGCGCTGTCCTTGCTGAACCGCTCGCAGAGGGCAAGGAAATCCGCGTACTGTGCGTCGAAATTCTCCGCCAGCGCCTTCTGCACCATGCAGGCACTCAGACCGTTCAAGGCTTCCCGCGCTGCCGAGGCCGCGCTCATCGTCGCCGATGCGGCGTACATTGCCATCCTGTGGCCGTCGCTGATGACCTTTTGCTTCGCCATCTCGCTCAACTGGAGAATCAGCGTCTGCACACGCGCCCTGTCGTCAAAGCACGTTTCGGTCAGAATTTCCCGCACAAGCGCGGCTGCCTTGTCCACGTTCGCATCCAGCACGGAGCAGCTCACGTCCAGCACGGGCGTCGCCATTTCCGCACAGCGGGACATGACGCGCAGCTGGAACGTCAGCTTGCCGATATCGCGCTTGATGGCTTGGAAGAGGGACAGCGAATCGTGACGCTTCGTCGGCAGCTTGCCCAGCAGTTCGGGCAGTATCGACAGGCGCTTGAGTTCATCCAGGGTGAAATCGGTCAAGGAGATATACCAGTGCATGATGGTGATGCCGTTCATGGACAGATCATGCATGATGACCTTCGCCGCGCCGCACTGCGCTTCCGCCGCGGGAATCAGCAGCGGGTCTGCGCTGATTTCGCTCAAGGACAGCACGGGCAGCGTTGCCAGCTGCTCGGCGGTGTCGGGGGTCTGCTGCCACGCGGTCAGCTTCTCGTTCTGCACGCGCAGCGCTTCTTTGTCCGTCTCCGTCCACGATGCCTGAATCGCCTGCAGGCGCGCCGTTTCCTCCGCGCGGAGTTCGTCGCCCTGCGTGTGGGACGGCACAGTGCGGATGATGCTCATCGTGCTTTCATCCAGCAGAAGTTCAGCCATCAGGCGGTCAAAGCCGTCGCCTGCCGCCATTTCCCGCAGCTTCTGATAACGCTCTTCGGACAGGAGCGGCTGCAGCGGGTCGCCGCCGTAAAGCCACGCGTCAAGCGCATGGATGCAGCGGAGCAGCCCCGACGGTTCGCCCGGCTGACGGGCAGAAAACTCGCTGCTGTTGATGGAGGCAGTCAGCGCGTCCTTGTCCAGCCCGGTTTTAAGCAGCTGCTGCACGGTGTCGCGGATCATCTGGCGCAGTTCCTGCTCACTGCCATCGGCAATGTTGCGCAGGGTCAGCATCATGTACGGCTGCGCCATCGCGTTGTCCAGAGACATGCCTACATCCTGACACTTGCCCGTCGCCAGCAGCGCCTTCTTCAGCGGCGCGTCGTTGCTGCCCGTCAGCACATCAAAGAGGATTTCCGTCGCCGTGACGCGCACCGTATCCGACCACGGCGCAACAATCTTCGCCAACGTCAGCATGGTCTTGTCGGCAGTATCCTCCTCGGCGCCGATTTCATACGCCTGTTCCGCTTCAGCGGCGAAGGGCTTCTGCATGGGGATTTCGTGCTTCTCGTCCAGGCGGTCGAAGCGGCTCAAGTACTCCTCCGCCAGCGTCAGCACCTTGTCCAGCGGAATCGCGCCATCAAGGAAAATGCGCGCGTTCGACGGGTGATAATAGCGGCGGTACATGCGCAGGAACTGCTCGTAGGTCAGGTCGGGGATGTGCTTCGGGTCGCCGCCGGAATTCCAGCCGTAGCAGTTGTCCGGGAAGAGGACATCCAGCGTCTTCTGGTAAATCTGCTCGTCCACATCACTCATTGCGCCCTTCATCTCGTTGAACACAACGCCCTTGTACAGCGGCGCGCCGTTTTCGTCCAGCTCGATGTGCCAGCCTTCCTGATAGAAGATGTTCGGGTCTTGCAGGATGCGCGGCGCGAACACAGCGTCCAGATACACTTCCGTCAGGTTCAGGAAGTCCTGCTCGTTGCGGCTGGAGACGGGGTAAATCGTCTTGTCAGGGAAAGTCATCGCGTTCAGGAACGTCGCCATGCTGCTCTTCATCAGCTCGACGAACGGCTCGCGGACGGGATACTTGGCGCTGCCGCAGAGCACAGAATGCTCCAGAATATGGAATACGCCGGTCGAATCCTCCGGCAGGGTCTTAAACGCGACGCAGAATGTCTTGTTCACCTCGCCGTTATCCACCCAAACCAGCTGTGCGCCGGTCTTTTCGTGGTGCATTTCCACCATCTTTCCGTGCAGCTCTTCGCTTTCACGCACACGGTCAACGCAAAAGCCGTGACGCGCCGCAGTTTCGTTCAAATTCATCATGGGGACTCCTTTCCCTGTGACCCCAGGCGGGTCATTCATTTCCTTTATCATAGCACAACGGGCAGTTGAGTACAAGCGAGAATTGGCTGATTTTTGTCAAACGGTTATCGAATGCGCAGAAGTTCCGAAACATCCTTGCGCTTGGGGGCGGCAGGAGATTCCGCAGGCACGCCAATCGGAATCAGCGCCGACACGCTCTCCGTTTCCGGCAGATTCAGCACGGCCTTGACCTTCCCTTCGTCATAAATGCCGAGGATGACCGTGCCAAGCCCCGCATCATGCGCGGCGACACAGAAGGCTTCCGCCGCCAGACCCGCATCGAAGGACTGCCAGTGCGTCCCTTTGCTGGTGCTAAACGAGCCGTCGCGTTCGTAGCCGCTGCGGTCGTTCACGGTCGTGAGGACAACCAGCGCGGGCGCGCCGTGCAGGGTATCGATGTTCTTTTGAAAGCCCATCGTGCATTCGTCCGCTACGCGGTCAATTTCCTCGCGCTTGGTCAGCAGGGTGTAGCGGGTGGTCTGGGAGTTCTTCCAGCTGGGCGCATACGCGGCGACGGCGACGATAGCGCGGATGGTGTCGGGCGAAACGGGCGTTGGCTGGAACTTGCGAATGGAACGGCGGGCAGTGAGAGCGTTGCTCATGAGGGGTGTCCTCCTTATCAGCAGATAAATGGATTTTGTGGATTTCGAGACGTGATTCATCGGGTTTTGTAATGCTTCCATGCCGATTATACTATTTCCAGATAAGAATGCGCCAAGATGCGCCGCGAATTTTTCATTCTGGCTAACGTGAATGAAACGCAGCGTAGCAGCGCTACGCTAAGTGGAATGAGCGGATGCCAGAAGGGAAAAGGCGCAAGCAGATGGCGCAGGTGAATTTGGAAATAGTATTATACCACATCCGCCGCACGCTGCATAGGATGGCGACAGGAAAAGAACAGCGGAACACATCTACCTATCAAAAACGCGCCTCCCGAAGTTTCCGGGAAGCGCGCTTTTGTCTGACAAGTTTTGAGAAAAATCAGTGGCAGCCCTTGCATTTGCCGCAGTCGCCGCCGCAGCTGCAAGCAGAATTGCCGCTTTTCTTGTCCTTGATCATCTTCCAAATGACTGCGCCAACAATCACCAGAAGTACACCGCCAACAATCCACGTTGCCATGATTCGTTCCTTTCTGCGCCTGTGCGGATGGAGGAAAACCGCTTTTGCGCGATAGAACATATGCCGGAGGGAAAGCGCAGATGATGCAGAACCCGCGCCAGCCCTCCGGCGTTCACAAGAGGGGTCTCAGAAAGCACCGGATGCAGCGGCGCTTTCCTCGGTTAAGCCCGATGGAAAATCAGGCAGAAACCTTCTGGGTGAGGTGGTTGTCGTTGTAAGGATTCTTACGAACGACCAGATACACCAGGCCAGCCAGCAGCAGGATGGCAATCGCCGTCGCAACGGTGAAGCCAGCGCCGCTGAAGAGCAGACCCAGCTGATAGACAATCAGGGCGATGGTGTACGCGAACGCGCACTGATAGCCAACCGCAGCCAGCGTCCACTTGGCATTGTTGAACTCACGCTTCATCGCGCCGATGGCCGCGAAGCAGGGAGCGCACAGGAGGTTGAAAATCATGAAGGCATACGCCGCCAGACGGCCGTGACCGTTGGAGGACTCGTTGAACGCCGTCGCAATCGGGCTGAGGGCTTCCGCCTTCTCTTCCTCGGTCATGTCCTCGTCGTCAACAACGTCCGCCGCGTCATCCGCGCCATACAGGACGCCCAGAGCGCCAACGACTTCTTCCTTCGCAACCAGACCCATGACCGTAGCGACCGTGGACGGCATATTGCCGAAGCCCAGCGGCTTGAACACCACGCTGACAGGGTTGCCAATCTTGCCAAGGATGGAGTTGTCCATATCCGCCACAGCGCCCCAAGAGCCAGCCGCGCGATCCATTTCAGGCGCAAGTTGCGGTTCTTCCTCGTCTTCTTCCAGCGTTCCAGCTTCCGCCTTCGCGTTGTAATCAGCCAGTTCCGTCTGGTAGGTCTGCTGCGCTTCAAGCTGCACGTCCGCCGCGGGCGCCCAGCCGTAGGTCTTCGCAAACCAAATCACGATAGAGGACAGGAGGATGACCGTGCCAGCGCGCTTGATGAAGCTCCAGCCGCGCTCCCACACGCTGTGGAACACGTTGCGGCCAGACGGGAAGTGATACGCCGGCAGCTCCATGACGAAGGGAGCCGGGTCGCCCGCGAACATCTTCGTCTTCTTCAGCATGATGCCGGAGATAACAATCGCCTCCACGCCGATGAAGTATGCGGACGTCGCAATCCACGCGCTGCCGCCGAAGACCGCCGCGGCAATCAGACCGATAATCGGCATCTTCGCGCCGCAGGGGATGAAGGTCGTGGTCATGATGGTCATCTTGCGGTCACGGTCGCTCTCGATGGTACGAGAAGCCATGATACCGGGAACGCCGCAGCCAGAACCAATCAGCATCGGGATGAAGCTCTTGCCGGACAGCCCGAATTTCCGGAAGATACGGTCCATGATGAAGGCGATACGAGCCATGTAGCCAACGTCTTCAAGGATAGCCAGCAGGAGGAACAGCACCAGCATCTGCGGCACGAAGCCCAGCACCGCGCCGCAGCCGCCGACGATACCATCAACAATCAGACCGCTCAGCCAGCCCGCGCAGCCAACGCCGTCCAGCCACGTCTGAAGGTTGCCCTGCACGATTTCCGCAACGAACACATCATTCGTCCAGTCCGTCAGCAGGCTACCAATCGTCGTCACGGAAATGTAATACACAAGGAACATGATAAGCGCGAAAATCGGCAGCGCCAGCACGCGGTTGGTCACCACGCGGTCAATCTTGTCCGAAACGCTCAGGCTGCCCTTTGCCTTGCCCTTCTTCACCGCGTTCTGCATCAAGGTGTTGATGTAGGCGTAACGCTGATTGGTGATGATGGACTCGGCGTCGTCATCCATTTCCTTTTCGCAGGAGGAGACAGCTTCCTCAATGCCCTTCTTGACATCTTCGGACAGCTTCAGTTCCGCAACAACCTTCTCGTCGCGTTCGAACAGTTTCACGGCGTACCAGCGCAGGAAACGGGGTTCAACCTTGCCGCCGATGAGATCTTCAATGTGCGCCAGCGCGTGTTCCACCGAGCCGGTGAAAACGTGCGGATGTTCGCCCATCGTGCGGTTCTTGGCAGCAGCGGCAGCCTTTTCAGCCGCCTTCACGCTGCCTTCGCCCTTCAGCGCGGAAGTCTCGACGATTTCCACACCCAGCGCTGCGCTCAGCTTCTTCATGTCGATCTTGTCGCCGTTCTTGCGGGACACGTCGATCATGTTCATCGCGATGACCATCGGCGTGCCGAGTTCGAGCAGCTGCGTGGTCAGGTAGAGGTTGCGTTCGATGGAGGTGGAGTCCACGATGTTCAGGATGGCATCAGGCTTGTCGTTCACCAGGTAGTTGCGGGCGACGACTTCCTCCAGCGTGTAGGGAGACAGGGAGTAAATGCCGGGCAAGTCCTGAATGACCACATCGTCATTGCCCTTGAGCTTGCCTTCCTTCTTTTCAACCGTAACACCCGGCCAGTTGCCGACGAACTGACGAGAACCCGTCAGCGCGTTGAACATGGTCGTTTTGCCGCAGTTCGGGTTGCCTGCGAGCGCAATCGTAATCGCCATTTTCGGCGCCTCCTTATGCGAATTTGTCTTAACTAACCCTACCAGAGGCTCCGCCTCTGGACTCCGCAAGGGACTCTGTCCCTTGACCCTTTCTCGCGATTGCGTTGAGCGCGCTTCCATACTGTATGCGCGTGGAAGGCTTGGAACGACGCGAAATCAGGTTTTATCGTAAGGGAAACAGAATTACTGAACCTCGATCATTTCCGCATCCGCCTTGCGCACGCTCAGCTCATAGCCGCGCACGGTCAGCTCCATCGGATCGCCCAGCGGCGCAACCTTGCGCACATGGACTTCCGTCCCGCGGGTCAGTCCCATGTCCATGATGCGGCGCTTGACGGCACCTTCACCATGCAGGCGGACAACCACCGCGGTTTCCCCGACCTTGACATCCTTCAGGGTTTTCATGCCTTCTGCCTCCTTTTCCTCAGTTCACCAGCACACGCATAGCCATGGATTGGCTCAACGCAACACGGCTATCCTTGACAGCGCAAATCAGATTGCCGCCCATTTTGCTGACGACCGTCACTCTTTCGCCCATCACGAAGCCCAGCTCCGCCAGATGCTGACGCACCTCATCCTGTCCGGTGATTTTGCCAATCACGCCAGACTCGCCAATTTCCACCATGCCCAACGGCATCATGTTCCATGACCTCCTTGTGTCAGTCCTTTCGCGGATAGTTTATTCCAACTAATCCGGCGATTCGCAAGCGTTAGTTTAGCATAACTAATAGGCTATGTCAAGCGTTTTTCGCGTGTTTTTTTGTTTTTTGTCCACCTTTTTTCTGGTCCTTGCATCGTTTGCCCAATTCGGGGGAATGCTGACCAGCAAAAACAAAGGGCAGCTCTGCTTTGCAGGGAAATCAGATACTTTTCCGAACAAAATTAAGGTAACACCGCACAAATGAGGTGGTCGGCTGGCGAATGGATTTTTCGTCAGATGCAAATGCAAATTTCGAAGGTTTACTGGATGTAAATCGAGAAATTTGCATGCCGCAGATGGCGGAAAAGACATCGTCAGACGCGCCGCCGAATTGTGTGGTGTTGCCTTAAGCCACACCATATCAAAAACTTCTGATTATCACCACTATGGCTTAAAGTGCCGAAGGGAGCAAGCAGAAAGCCCCTTTGTCACCTCCACAGAGGCGAAATTCCCTGCATGATCATGCGATTCTATCAGAAAATGAAAACCGCAAAAAAGAGGTGCGAGAATGAAGGAATGGGCGGTCTGGATGGCGAACAAGATGGAGGAGCAATTGCTGCGGATGGAGCAGCTGCGGCTCAGTGAATTTGTTGCATATGAGAAGAACTGGAAGAAGCGTCTTCTGATGCAGTTTGTAGGCGGAATTGCAAGAGGATTAGGGACAGCGGTCGGGTTTACGCTTCTGGGCGCGCTGGTGGTGTGGCTGCTGCAAGGACTGGTGCAAAGAAATCTGCCGATTATCGGGGATTTCCTGACCCAGCTGCTGAACCTTGTGGAAGGCAAGGGCAGCGGCAGCTAAAGCGTCCCCGCCCGTAACTTCGCGCTTCCGCAGAAGCGCCCCAAGCTGCTCTATCTGCCATTTTCACATTGTCGCGTCAATGGGCGCCACCTGATTCCGCCGCTTCCCAAATCATCATCACCAGAAAGGGCTATCATCACCATGCGCAAACCCGTTTCCCAAAGGCTGATGCCTCTCCTGCTCATCCTCCTGACCCTCGCGCTTGACCGCTTCACCAAAGCCCTCGCCGTTGCGCTGCCGGATGAGCGCACCCTCATCCCCGGCGTTCTCCGCTGGATTTATGCCGAAAACACCGGCATGGCGTTCAGCCTGTTCAGCGGACAGTCGTGGATGCTGGGCGTGGTGTCCGTCATCGCGGTTATCGCCGGATGGCTCGTCCTCCGCCGCTATCAGCTCAGCGGATGGAGCAGAACCGCGGCGGCGCTGATGATTGGCGGCGCGCTTGGCAACGCCTACGACCGCTTGGCGCTGGGCTATGTCGTCGATATGCTGGATATCACCCTGTTCCCCTTCGCAGTGTTCAATATTGCGGACGCGGTGCTCGTCGTCGGCACGGTGCTGATGGCGTACTGCATCGTGTTCCGCACGGAAGATTGGAGGAAAATCAATCATGACGCAAATGATGCCTGACGCACTCGAATCGCGCACTATCTCCATCCCCGGCGACGGGCGGCGGCTGGATGTTGCCCTGTCCGAAGCCGCTGGGCTGACGCGCTCGCGGGTGGCGGCGCTGATGGTGGACGGAAACGTCACGGTGGACGGGAAAGTCGAGACGAAATCCGGCGCAAAGGCGAAACCGGGGCAAACTGTCGTCCTGATGATTCCCGCGCCGAAGCCCGCTGTGCCCGTCGCGCAGGAAATTCCGCTCACAATTCTCTATCAGGATGACGACCTCGCCGTCGTCCTGAAGCCCTGCGGCATGGTCGTTCACCCTGCCGCCGGCAATGAGGACGGCACGCTCGTCAACGCGCTCCTGCACCACCTTGACCACTTGAGCGGCATCGGCGGCGAACTGCGCCCCGGCATCGTTCACCGGCTGGACAAGGACACCAGCGGTCTGCTGCTGGTGGCGAAGAACGACCAGAGCCAGCTTGCCCTGAGCCGCCAATTGCAGGAGCGGCAAATGGAGAAGCACTACCGCGCGCTGGTTGAAGGGAATCTGCGGGAGGACAGCGGGCGCATCGACCAGCCCATCGCGCGGAGCAAGAAAGACCGCAAGAAAATGGCGATTGACCCCGAAGGCCGCCCGTCGATTACGGACTGGACGGTGCTTGCGCGCGGGCGGAACGTGACGCTGCTGGACGTCCACATTCTGACCGGGCGGACGCACCAAATCCGCGTGCACATGAAGTCCATCGGGCATCCGGTCTGCGGCGACCCGATTTACGGCTCCGGCAAGGGCGCGAAAGTCCCCCGCCTGATGCTCCACGCGTACACGCTGGCATTTACGCACCCACGGACGGGGGAAAGGATGACGTTCACCGCGCCGCTGCCGGAGGAGTTTGTGCAGGGGCTAAAGGGGAACGGGATTGAATAGGATTCTTGAACGCAAAAAGCGCAACCGATTTTCGTCGATTGCGCTTTGAGAGAATATGAGCAAGTTTATTTTGATTTCTTTAAGGCACAACCGCACAAATGAGGTGATGCCTTAACAATCGAATTTGCTTCCTTTTTATTGCGCCACAGTGAACAGCGCAAAGAAATACCCTTTCTTCTCCATAAGCTCGTCGAAGCTGCCCGCCTCGGCGATGCGTCCGTCCTTCAGGACGAGGATGCCGTCATAGCGGCGGAGCAGGGATTCCTCCAGCGTATGCGTCACGATGATGCGGGTCATACCATGCAGGTCAAGAATATCGCTTGTGACCTGATAGGCCGTCTGTGCGTCCAGCGAAGCCGTTACCTCGTCAGCCAGAAGGACGGAGGATTTTTTCAGCAGGCTTCGGGCAATGGATATGCGCTGCTTTTCGCCGCCGGACAGCCCGCTGCCGCCCTCGCCGCAGAGATAGTCTTCTCCCCGTTCCGCGATCAGCCCCGTTAGATGGGCGCGGCGCATCGCCTCGTCAAGCTCCTGCCGTGGAAAACTGCGGAACATGGAAACATTATCCTTTATGGAGGCATTGAACACGAATACATTCTGTTGTATGGCTGAAATCGTTTCATACAGCGATTCCGGGGCGATACTGCGAAGCTCCGTTCCGTCGAGCAAGATGCTTCCAGCATATTCCCTGCTCCCCGCCATCAACAGATGAAGCAGCGTTGATTTTCCGCTGCCACTGCCGCCTACAATGGCATAGGCTTTGCCGACCTTAAACTCGGCGGAGAGCTCGTGCAGCACATCCTTTTCTCCGTCATAGCTGAACGACACCTGTTCGAGACGAATGCCCTTCTCCAGCCGGGAAAGCGTCGCGCTGCCGTCAGAGGTAGGATTCTTTTCCAGCGCCGTCGCCAGCTTGTCGATCAGCCCCAGCGCCGCCTTGCGGCTTGCCAGCAGCCCCGGCAGCTCCGCGATGGGCTGAATCATAAAATTCATCAGGTTTACGAAAATAATCAGAACACCGGGGGTCAACCCATAGCCGGACAGAGCGAGGTACGCTCCAATGAGAAACACACCAAGCTGCGCAAAAATGCCCGTCACAGCGCCGATCATACCCACGAGGATCTTGATCCTCCGCTTGCTGAACTTATCCCCCTCCAAAGCCCGGTTGCTTTCGGCAAAGAGCTTATAGACTTTCTTCTCCGCCTTGAAGCTCTTAACGACCGAGAATCCGCTGAGGCAGTCGTGCAGCGCGGCGGTAAAGTCCTTGTTTCGCTCCGACACACGCTTTTCAGCTTCTTGCAGCTTATTTCCCGTCAGGAGGGAAGCGACCAGCGGCAAAATCGTAACGCCGATGGCGATGGCGGTCATAACCGGGGAGTACCACAGCATCATGGCGAGCGCGCCGATGAATGTCACAGTTTTTGTGATCAGGGAAAGCTGCTGCGCAAGATAATCCGCCTCTATGCTGCCTGCGTCGTTGGTCAGAGCCGAAAGATAGGCAGCCGTACTCTCGTCCCGAAAGGATGAAATGCTCTTTTCCGTGAGCTTCTGAAAGGCGAAATCTTTATACTGCCGCATGGCTCTCTCAATAAAGCGGGGCTGCGAAATATAGTCCAGCAGAAACGCCGCTACGCAAAGCAGCACAAACCCTCCGCTGATTTTTGCGAGCGTTCCGATGGGAAGCGCACCAGGAACACCGGATGCTGCATCGATAAGCTGCTGCATGATCCACGAAAGAATCAGATTGAGCGTGCCTGCAACCAATGCGCCAAAGACAGCGACGCAGAGAGCAGGGATGTTCCGACGATAAAACTGCGCTGAGAGTTGCTTTTTCAGCGGTTTATTCTTCATGGTCATTTACCTTCCTCCACATAGTAGAGAGTATATCGTCCCCGATGGCAGCAAGCGTGCACACTGTTTATCTTGTCGAGGAAGCTGCTCTTGTCCTCATTTCTCAACCCGGAAAGAACACGATCTCCCCAAAGCAGGAAGGGAGGCTCTGCCTGCTTCGGCAGAGCCTCCCTGGGCAGCATCCGTTGTGCCGGAAAGGCAGTGAATTATTCCACAACCTTCGCGCCGGCAGCGATCGCGTCTTCCTTGGTTCTGAAGAACTGCCAAGTGCTTTCCACGGTGGGGGTGATTTCCTTCTGGTCGCGGATGTACTGCGCCAGAATGTTACGCACCTGACCGTTATCGTTGCCCAGCGTATCGCCGGTGTACATATCCGTGAGGCTGTAATCCTCAGGAGTCAGACCAGCCGCCTGCATGAAGCCGGCGCCGCCGGTGAAGCGGTAGTTGTTCATCACCACGGAGAACACCTGATCAGGCGCCACGGGCTGACCCTGATACTGCATGTTCTGGATGCGCTTTCCTTCAGGCGCATAGTAGTGGATTTCGTAGTACAAACCGTAGATTTCATCGGTGTAGTAGCCACCGCCAAGGTAATCGGGGTTCGACGCACTGGTGTAGTTGGTGGTAGCATGCTCCAGCCACAGCCGCAGCTGTTCGCCGGTCATGTTCACGCGATAGAGCCAGTTTTCAAACACGTACAGCTGATACAGCAAACGCATCGGAACGTCGCCCGCAGGAATCAGGTCGCGAACCTCGGCGCCGCTGGTCAGAGGCGCGCAGATGGACAGCTGCGCAGGAACCGCAGACAGCTGCGCCTTGTTCAGCAGATCCATCAGCGCGGTGGGCTGCAGGGAGATGTTCTCATTGGAGAAAGCGCCGGTAGCAGTGCCAAGAGGCTGATCCAGATAAGCCTGCAGCTCCTCGTTGTAGGGAGCCAGCGCCGTGGCAACCTTCTGATTTTCCACCAGGCCTTCCTGATCCGCCAGGAAGCGGTAGCCGTTTTCAGCCGTCACAGGGGTCACAGTCTTGGTCGCCGGGTCGTAGGCGAGCTTCATGAAGCCCAGGCCTTCACCGGCGCCACCTGCCAGCACGGGCACAACCTTGCCCTCGGCATTGAGGATGTCCTCACGGTAGTCGGTCTTATGGAAGTGACCATACACAACCGCGTCAATCCCGGTAGTCAGGTTAATCATTGCGCGAACCTGGTTTTCGTAGTCCGCGGGGTTGTTGCCATCGGTAGAAACAGCGTCTTCCACGCCGGAATGCGCCACGACAATCACCACGTCGCAGCCCTCCTGCTCGCGCAGGATCGGCACGAAGTGCTCAACCGTGGGGACCAGATTGCGGAAGTCGATGCCCTCATAGTGGGACTCAACCTCCCAAGCGGGGATGTTGGGCGTATCCATGCCGATGACGCCAACCTTCACGCCCTCAAATTCCTTGACGATGTAAGGGACGCCCATCCAGGAATCCCACTCGGTGCCCTTCGCCACAAAGTTGGCGGCGGACATGGGCACGGAATGCTCCTCGCCGTTGTCGGGGCTCATCACATACTCAATCTGACGCTTGAGAATCGGCAGATCGTTGTTGAACTCGTGATTGCCCAAGCACCACATGTCGTAGTCCATCAGGCGCAGAGCCTTCATCATGGGATCGTCCTTTTCAGGAGCGAAGTAGGAGTAGTAATAGGTCATGGCAGAGCCCTGCACGGTATCGCCGCCATCCACCAGAATGACGTTCTTTTCCGTAGCACGAACCTGCTCGATCATGGAAGCGATCATGGACAGACCCACGTTCGGAGAAGGTTCGCCAGTGGCGTAGTTGATGGGCAGCACTTTGCCGTGCACGTCGCTGGTCGCGATGACGGTAATCATGATGGGATCCGCATTCTCTGCGAACGCCACGCAGCCCACCAGGGGGAGAATCATGGTCAGCGCCAACAGAAGGGATAGGAGCTTCTTCATGATGGGCACCTCTTTTTCTTATTTCCCGCTCGAAGCAGGATTAAAATAATTATATTCCATATTCTTTCGTTTGTAAACAGTACCGCCAGATGCAGACTTCGCCGCGCCAAGGAGTTGGTTTGTCGGCGAATGCATTCTCCGTCGATTCCAATTGCAAATACGGCGGAGGAACCGATTGAAAATCAAGTTTTTTGCAAGCCACAAACAGTACGAACGTCATTGTAGGCAGCGAGGCAAATTGCGCCGGTGTGGTGACAATAATATATTTTGTATTCTGTAATTTATAGGTGGCAGGCAGAAATCAAGGGTTGTCTCGGTATCTTCTTCTGCGAAATAGGGGGGCGGCAGAGGAACGAGATGGAAGAATCATTCACATATAAAAAACACCGGTGCATTTGACTTTGTTGCGCCGTTGTTTTCTGTTCTTACAGGAATCAATAAGCAAAAACGCCCACCCAAAACAAAAAACCAATAATCAATGAAATAACCGTCAGTGTGGTGAAAAACACACAACATTTCTTTATCGTTCGCAACTGTTGCAGCATACCATAGAAAGTATATTCCAGCCTCTCGTTTTCAGTAAGTCCGGCATCATAAATTCTGAAAAATTCGCCCGTTACAACTCCGTTCACATCTTGATATTCTCGAATGCCGTCGGGAAGCGCTTCACCATTTTTCTTCAATTGCCGAAACTGTTTGTTTTCTTCTTTTGAGCAAGCAATATCCTGCAGGAAGTGCATGTCGAGCCAAATATTTTGCAAGTTTTTCTTCATATCTATTGGTTCTTTTGCCATAATCCTTTTTCCGCCTTTCGATTGTTATAAAAAACAGTCCTGCCCTTCTTAAACCAGAAAGGCAGGACTGTGGGATTTGAATTAGTTCAGTTCCGCGAAGTACTTGATGGTGCGAACCATCTGAGAGGTGTAGGAGTTCTCGTTGTCGTACCAAGACACGACCTGCACCTGATAGGTGTCGTCGTCGATCTTCGCGACCATGGTCTGGGTAGCGTCGAACAGGGAGCCATAGCGCATACCGATGACGTCGGAAGACACGATCGGCTCGGTGTTGTAGCCGAAGGACTCGGAGGACTGCGCCTTCATGGCGGCGTTCACGGAGTCAACGGTCACGTCGCTGCCCTTGACGACAGCAACCAGAATGGTGGTGGAGCCGGTGCAGACCGGGACGCGCTGAGCGGAGCCGATCAGCTTCTTGTTCAGTTCCGGGATAACCAGACCGATCGCCTTCGCAGCGCCGGTGGAGTTCGGAACGATGTTCTGCGCGCCAGCGCGGGCACGACGCAGGTCGCCCTTGCGATGCGGGCCGTCCAGAATCATCTGGTCGCCGGTGTACGCATGAACGGTGGTCATGATGCCGGACACGATCGGATACTTGTCGTTCAGAGCCTTCGCCATGGGCGCGAGGCAGTTGGTGGTGCAGGAAGCAGCAGAGATGATCTGGTCTTCCGCGGTCAGGGTGTCGTTGTTGACGTTGTAGACGATGGTCTTCAGGTCATTGCCAGCGGGGGCAGAGATGACGACCTTCTTCGCGCCAGCCGCGATGTGCGCCATGGACTTTTCCTTGGAGCAGTAGAAGCCGGTGCACTCCAGCACGACGTCCACGCCCAGCTTGCCCCACGGAGCATCCGCCGCGTTCTTTTCGGCATAGATCTTGATTTCCTTGCCGTCCACAATGATGGAATCTTCGGTCGCTTCCACGGTGTGCAGGTTTTCACCGATCTTGCCGCAGTAGGAACCCTGAGCGGTGTCATACTTGAGCAGGTGAGCCAGCATCGCGGGAGAGGTCAGGTCGTTAATCGCGACCACCTCGTAGCCCTCAGCGCCGAACATCTGACGGAACGCCAGACGGCCAATACGGCCAAAGCCATTGATAGCAACTTTCACTGCCATTGGAATATACCTCCTTTAGTCGTTCAAACGGGGTTATACTATTTCCAGATAAGAATGTGCCAAGATGCGCCGCGAATTTTTCACTCTGGCTAACGGGAGTGCAACGCAGCGTAGCAGCGCTACGCTAAGTGGAACGACCGGACGCCAGAGGGGAAAAGACGCAAGCAGCTGGCACAGGCGAATCTGGAAAGAGTATCATTTCCCACCTCATATTCTACCCAATTTGCCGCCATTTTGCAAGAGGTTGCGCAGGATTTCCATCACTTTTGACACTTTTTTGACGCTTTTTTTTGAGAATTTCTCATCCGTTCCCCTCTTCTTCCCAGTATGCGCCCCAATTCAGCTCGTCCGTCACATCCAGTTCTTTCAAAATCAGCTTGCCGTTCTCGTCCGTGATGACACTGCCGCCTTCATCATACACCCCATAGGAGACATACCCCATGCCGCCTTGACATTCGATGAAGCTCACGCTTCGGCAGTAGTCACCCTCCGTCACCTCGTAATCATCGGACACTTCAACGCCGCAGCGGTACACCGTGCCGTTGACACAGCGGAAGACGATTGTCGGAACATCGCCCACCCAGTAGAGATTGCTGCCCGCAGGCGTCTGCACAACGCTCCATGTGCCGTGATACGGCTGCGCGCCGTCGCAGTCCGAGCCGTAAAATCTCCCATCCGCGTCCAGACGGAGATAGGTGTCCCAGAACTCGCCGCCCGCCTCCATCTGCCAGCTGCCGACCAACTTTGCCTCCTCGTCCGGCAGCTCCACGTCATCAAACACCACGTCACGCTGCGGCACGAAGCCGCGGGTGATTTTGCCGTCCACCGTCGCTTCAACGTAGATATACGCCCACCTGTCCGGATGGGACAGTGCCGTCAGCTTCGTCCCGGCAGGCAGCTCCGCCTGATGATATTCGCTGACGTTCGGGTCGTCGGTCAGGTAGGTGTCAAACGCCGTCAGCATCGGCACATGCACGATTTCGTTCGTCGTCTCGTCACCGTGCCTGCCTAACTGCGCCCACCCGAACCGGCTCGTCCGCAGGCTGACGCGGTACTCAATCAGCGACCAGTCGCCCACGGTGAGGTACAGCTTATAATCGTCGCCCGTGCTGACGGACGCTTTGCCCTTCGCCGCGCGGTAGGAGGACGTGTCCGGCGCGGAATACACGGCATAGGACTTCTTGCCGCTCTTCTGCCCCGAAACCACCTCCGGATACAAACAGGCGAAGTATTGCAGCCCTTCGTTCGCCTCGTTAAATCGGCGCACGTCTTCAACCCCGCGTTTCGGCATATTGTGAATATTGAAGCTGCCCAGCGTGATTCCCACCGGCCACACGGCACTTTCCTCGCCCTGCGTCACCTGATAGATGTATTCTGCTATCCGCTCCACCTTCACATCGCCCATCTGCGCTTCCATCAGCGTGTAAAAGGTTCTCCCCTCATTGTTGTGCTGCAGCTCAAAATAGTACCTTTCGTCAATATCCGGGTACGCCAATTCAAAGCCGCTCTTTGTGCGCGTGATTTTGGGATAACCCGTCTCATCCAGTTCCGACGGCTGATAGACGGCAGTCGTCGAGAAGATGGCGTCCTTCCAGCCGTCTTTCACCTCATCCACCGCGACCAGCTGATTGTGATAGCGGCTGGTCAGAATCGTGTGGGTCGTGGCGGCTTTTCTGTTGTAATCGCTCACCAAGCCGGTATACTCGTCGTAGTCATGTGTCTGCTCCACCATCGCCAGCAATTGCCCGTTCAGATTCCAGCTGTTTGCAGATGCGGCGGGCAGTGCCACAGCCAGCGTCAAGCACAAAATCAGCAGTATCCACCGTTTCTTCATCGTTCGCAGCTCCTTTGCATTATTGAATCGGCAGCGTCATTTGGCGCACGCTTCCGTCCGCCGTTGCCACCCAATTGCCGTATCTGTCCACCGCGCCATAGGGGACGTAGGTGCATCCGCCCTCCCCGTAGGCGAGATTCACCAGCGGCAGGGTCAACCCTTCGCCATCCTCCTCCGTTGTGGACACGATATAGTCCACGCCGACGCGCATTGTCATGCTGTCGCTGTAATTCAGCGCCAGGATGCTTTCTGTCGAAATCCAGAGGTTGTCCTCCCCAGCCATCGGATTCCGCACCACGCACCACGTTCCGCCGTAGGGCTGTGCGCCGTCGTCATCCGAGCAGTAGAAGCGTCCGTCCGCATCCAGCCGGAGATAGAAATAGCCGATTTCGCTACCGGAATACAGATACCAGCTTCCGACATATTTCGCCGCTTCGTCCGGCTGTTCCACATCGTCAATCACCACGTCGCGCCGCGGCACAAACCCGCACATCGGCTTGCCGTCCACCGTCGCTTCTACGTAGGCATATGCCCAGTCGTCGCTCACGCCCAGCAGATACCACATCGTCAGCTTCGTCCCGGCGGGCAGTTCCGCCTGATGGTACTCGCTGACGTGCGGATCGTCGGTCAGGTAGGTGTCATACGCCGTCAGCATCGGGATATGCAGGCGCTGGCTCTGGGTCGGCTGACCAATCTTTACCCAGCCAAAGCGGCTTGTCCGCAGGCTGACGCGGTATTCAATCAGCGACCAGTCTCCTTCGGTGCAATACAGGCGATACTCATCCCCCGTGCTGAACGACGCTTTCCCCTTCGCCGCGCGGGACGCCTCCGTACTCGGCGCGGCATAGACCGGGTACGACTGCTTGCCGCTTTTCTTCCCCGGAACATTCTGCGCGCCAATCCAGCCCACAGCGTCGTAATTCTCGTACAGCGCCATGCTGCTGTATACATCGCGCATCCGCCGCACGTCGCCCACGCCGCGGCGGGGCATATTGTGGATGTTGAAGTTTTCCAGTGTGACTTCCGTCACCCACATTGCGCTGTCTTCGCCCTGCGTTACCAGATAGCGGTAGGATTCCTGCCGCTCCACCTCCACGCCGCCCATCTTCGCATACGTCAGCGTATACGCTGTTTCGCCCCGGTCATTGTTGATGCGCTCAAAGCGATACAGTTCTTTCACCTTCGGATACGCCAACTCAAAGCCGTTATTGATGCGCGCGAGCTTCGGCTTCCCGGATGTGCTCTGCTCCGACGGCTGATAAACGGCGGTCGTCGAGACAATAACACTCTTCCAGCCGTCCGCGCCTTTTTCCGCAGCAATCAGCTGATTGTGATAGCGGCTCTGCATGATGATGCGCGCGCTATTCTCCTTCCGCGCATAATCATCCGCCAAATGATAATAGTCGTCATAATCATTCGTGTTCGACACAAGCGGCACCAAGGCCTCGGGCAAGCCCCAGCCGTTCGCGGTGGCAACAGGCATTACCATCATCATCAAGGGCAAAATCAGCAGAATCCATCGTTTCTTCATCGTTCTCAACTCCTTTGAAGGTATTTCCCTACCTAAATAAACGCATCAAGGCGCAGTTTCCCTGCGAAGTGCCAAAAATCTTGAAAAATGTTCTGCCAGTTCATTCTGAATCCATCTTTCTATGCTATGATGGCGGACGCAAACAGAAAAGGAGGGATTGAAACCCATGCTACGGATTTTGAAACACCTCAGGTGGAAAGAGTGGCTGCTCGTCGCCGCCTGTGTAGTGCTGATTGTTGGGCAGGTGCAGCTTGACTTGGCCCTGCCTGATTATATGTCGGAAATCACCCGTCTGGTGCAGACGGAAGGCAGCCAGATGAGCGATATCCTGCTCGCAGGGGGCAAGATGCTGCTGTGCGCGCTGGGGTCAATGCTGCTGACGGTCTGCACGACATTCTTTACCGCACAGATTGCATCACGCTTCTCCGCTCGGCTGCGCGGCGAAATGTACCGCAAGGTGGTCGGCTTCTCAAACGAGGAAATCAACCGTTTCTCCACAGCCAGCCTGATTACCCGCACGACCAACGACATTTCACAGCTGCAAATGTTTTTCTCCTTCGGGATGCAGTCGCTGATTAAAGCGCCGATTATGGCATTCATTGCCGTGGGCAAAATCAGCACGAAGAGCTGGGAATGGTCGCTGCTGACAGGCGGCGTGATTGCGTTCGTGTGCGTGCTGCTGGTGTTCATCATGCTCTACGCCGTGCCGCGCATGAAGAAGATGCAGACGCTGACGGACAACCTGAACCGCATCACGCGTGAGAACCTGACGGGCTTGCAGGTCGTGCGCGCCTACAACGCGGAAAATTATCAGGAGGGCAAATTCGCCAAGGCGAACGAGGAAATGACCCGCAACAGCCAGCAGGCGAACATCGCCATGTCCGTCATGAATCCGGGCATGAATCTGGCGATGAACGGCTTGACGCTGGGCATCTACTGGATCGGTGCGGCGCTCATCAGTGCGATTGCGGTCACGTCGCCCGCCGCGATGATGGAACGCATTGGGTTGTTCTCGGACATGGTGGTCTTTATGCAGTACGCGATGCAGGTCATCATGGCATTCCTGATGCTGGTGATGATTTTCGTCATGCTGCCGCGCGTGACCGTTTCCGCGGGCCGCGTCAATGAGGTGCTGGACACGAAGGCGCGCATTGTGGACGGCAAGGAAACGCAGGGCAAGCCCGGAATGAAGGGCGAAATCGAGTTTCGCGACGTCTCCTTCCGCTATCCCGATGCCGACGGCGACACCATTCACCACATCTCCTTCACCGCACATCACGGACAGACGGTTGCCCTCATCGGCGCGACGGGCTGCGGCAAGAGCAGCATCATCAACCTGATTCCGCGCCTGTACGACGCAACAAGCGGCCAGGTGCTGGTAGACGGCGTGGATGTGCGCAAGTATACGCAGGACGCCCTGCGCAGCAAGATCGGCTTTGTGCCGCAGAAGGCGTTCCTGTTCGCCGGCACGGTCAGCAGCAACGTCGGCTACGGCGAGGACAATACGTCGGGCGCTGCCATCCGCAAGGCGGTTGCTGTCGCGCAGGCGGCGGAATTTGTCGAATCCCCGGAGGTCGGGTATTCCGGCACGGTCGCGCAGGGCGGCTCGAACTTCTCCGGCGGGCAGAAGCAGCGTTTGTCCATTGCCCGCGCAGTGGCGCGCGACCCGGAAATCCTCGTCTTTGACGACTCCTTCTCCGCGCTGGACTACAAGACCGACCATGCATTGCGTCAGGCGCTCCGCGAGCAGACCAGCGGCACGACGAACATCATCGTCGCCCAGCGCATCGGCACGATTCGCGATGCGGACTGCATCCTCGTCATTGAGGACGGCGCGATTGTCGGCAAGGGCACGCACCGCGAGCTGATGGAAAGCTGCAAGGTCTATCAGGAAATCGCGTATTCTCAGCTGTCAAAGGAGGAACTTGCGTCATGAGTGAAACGAAACGCCGTCCGGGCGGTCATCCCGGAATGCGCGGGCCGGGCGTACCGGGCGAAAAGGCGAAGGACTTCCGCGGTTCACTGGGGAAGCTCATCCGCCACTGCAAGCCCTTCTATCCGGTCATTTGCATCGCGATTCTGGGCGACTTGGCGGGCGTCATTATCCGCCTGATCGGCCCGAACAAAATCAGCGAAATCACCAACCTGATTACCGCCGGGCTGCGCGGCGAGATTGACATGCCCGCCATCCAGAAAATCTGCATCACGCTGATAATTCTCTACGTCGTCGGCGCGCTGCTGAGTTTCATGACGGGGCTGGTGATGACCGTCGTCACGCAGAAGGTCAACCGGGGCTTGCGCGACGGCATATCCCACAAAATCAACCGCCTGCCGGTCAGCTACTTCCAGTCCACCTCCACCGGCGACGTACTCTCCCGCGTCACCAACGATGTGGACACCATCGGGCAGACGCTGCAGAACAGCCTGACCAGCCTTGTCTCCGCCGTGACGATGTTCATCGGCAGCGTCGTGATGATGCTCTCAACGAACTGGGTCATGGCGCTGACGGCGATTGTGTCGTCGATGCTGGGCTTCGGGCTGATGCTGGGCATCATGAGCCGCTCGCAGAAGTACTTCGTCGCGCGCCAGCGGTGGCTGGGCGACCTGAACGGCCATATTGAAGAAATCTACACAGGGCACAATGTCGTTCGCCTCTTCGGCGCAGAGCAGCGCGAACAGCAGGCGTTCGACCGCATCAACGGCAAGATGCAGGAGACGGACTGGAAGAGCCAGTTCATGTCCGGCCTGATGATGCCGCTGATGGGCTTCATCGGCAATTTCGCGTATGTGGCGGTGTGCGTCGTCGGCGCGGTGCTGGCGATGAACGGCACGATTTCCTTCGGCGTGATTGTCGCCTTCATGATGTATGTGCGCCTGTTCACCTCGCCCCTGAGCCAGCTTGCACAGGCGGCGACGAACCTGCAATCCGCAGCAGCGGCGGCAGAGCGCGTCTTTGAATTCCTCGAAGCGAAGGAAATGCCCGACGAATCCCACCTGCCCGCGCAGACGAAAACCGTCCGCGGCGAAGTGGCGTTCGACCACGTCCGCTTCGGCTACACGCCGGATAAAATCATCATTCACGACTTCTCCGAGCATGTGCAGCCGGGTCAGAAGGTTGCCATCGTCGGCCCGACTGGCGCGGGCAAAACCACGATGGTCAATCTGCTGATGAAGTTCTATCCGTTGGGCGGCGGCGAAATTCGCATTGACGGCGTGCCGCTGTCGCAGATGACGCGCGAGCATGTGCACGACCTCTTCGGCATGGTCTTGCAGGACACTTGGCTCTTCGAGGGCAGCATCCGCGACAACCTCTGCTACGGCAAGGAGGGCATCACGGACGAGCAGCTTGACCAAGTGACCCGCGCGACGGGGCTGTACCACCTCATCCACACCCTGCCGGAGGGTTACGATACCCTGCTGTCCGACAAATTGAACCTCTCCGCCGGACAGAAGCAGCTGATGACGATTGCCCGCGCGATGATTGAAAACGCGCCGATGCTGATTCTCGACGAAGCGACGTCCTCCGTCGATACGCGCACAGAAATGCTGATTCAGCAGGCGATGGACACGCTGACAAAGGGGCGTACGTCGTTCGTCATTGCGCACCGTCTCTCCACCATCAAGAATGCGGACAAGATTCTGGTCATGCGCCACGGCGACATCATCGAATCCGGCACGCACGAGGAGCTGCTGCAAAAAGGCGGCTTCTACGCCGAGCTGTACAACTCGCAGTTCGAGCAGGCGTAACACATTTTCCAACTGCATAACAACCCCGGCAGCACACAAGGACGATTGTCCAGCGGCTGCCGGGGTTTTCTGTTGCGGCAGGATACGCTCTCCGTTTTTCCCCTGCAATGAAAAAGACCAGCATTGAGAGAAAACCTTCTCCCATGCTGGTCGGTCGCGCCCATTTGGCGCGACAATGTTGAGTTGGTCAAAAGAGCAGCTTGGGGGCGCGTCTGCGGACGCGCGAAGTTACTGGCAGGGACGCTTCGCTGCCTGCACCTTTGTTGAGCGCGTTGGGCATACCAGTCGTCCGCGGAACAGTTGGGGCGTTGCCCCAAACCCCAGCAGGGGCGCCGCCCCTGCACCCTGCAAGGGGGAATTTCCCCCTTGACCCCTTTCGCGCGATTGAGTTGGTCGCTTTTCCCATACTCCTTCCGCGTGTTTATCCGATTATTTTGCTTCCTGCCCTAAATTTTTCCGCGCAGCAGAAAGCATCAGCTTCACGCGATTGAGCTGATTCACCTCACTCGCGCCGGGGTCAAAGTCCACCGCGCAGATATTCGCCTGCGGATACTTCTTCCGCAGCTGCTTGATAACCCCCTTGCCCACCACATGGTTCGGCAGGCACGCAAACGGCTGAATGCACACGATATTCGGCACGCCCGTCAGCAGCAGTTCCGCCATTTCGCCCGTCAGGAACCACCCTTCGCCGTACTGGTTGCCCTGCGAAAGGAACGGGTCGGACAGCTCCGCAATCTGCTCAATATGCATCGGCGGTTCAAAGCGCTTGGACTTTTCCAGCGCCTTGAGTGCGGGACGCCGCAGCGCGCGAATGCCCTTCACGCCCAGTACCGCGCTCGCCTCGCTTGTCCAGCCCTTGCCCAGATACTCGTGCTTGAACTTGCCGTTGTAGACGGAGTAGTTCATGAAGTCCATCAGGTCAGGCACAACGGCTTCCGCGCCCTCTTCTTCCAGCAGATCCACCAAGTGGTTATTCGCCACGGGCATATACTTCACCAGAATTTCGCCGACGATGCCCACACGCGGCTTCTTCATGTCCTCGTGAATCGGCAGATGGTCAAAGTCGTCCACAAGCTGCTGGCAGAGGTCGCCGTAGCGTCCCGTGCCGTTTACCAGATGGTCGATGATCTTCTGCGACCATGTCCCCGCCAGCCGGTTGGCGCTTCCCGCCTCGATTTCGTAGGGGCGCACCCGGTACAGGCAGCGCATCAGCAAATCGCCGAAAACAATCGCCTGCGCCGCGCCGATGAGCATCGGCAGGGTGAAGTGGAAGCCCTCGTTCGTTTCCATGCCGTTGGCGTTAATGGAGATAACCGGGATATGCCCCAGACCGGCTTTCGCCAGCGCGCGGCGGATGAAACCGACGTAGTTGCTTGCGCGGCAGCAGCCGCCCGTCTGTGTCATGGCGAGGGCAAGGCGGTCGGTGTCGTACTTGCCGGACAGCACGGCTTCCATCATCTGCCCGACGGTGATGATGGACGGATAGCAGGCGTCGTTGTTGACGAATTTGAGGCCCGTGTCAATGGCGGAGCGTGTATCGTTTTCCAGCATGACGATGTGATACCCGTGCTTCTCCAGCACCGGCTGAAGCAGACGGAAATGAATCGGTGACATGTTCGGCGCAAGAATGGTGTAGCCCTTCTTCTGCATGTCGCGGGTATATTCCACGCGATGATACGTCGCGGGCACAGGATGCGCCACGATGCCGCGCTTTTCGCGCTGCGCCATCGCCGCCAGCAGGGAACGTACGCGGATGCGCGCCGCGCCCAGCGAATTCACCTCGTCAATTTTGATGAGCGTATACAGCTTGCCGCAGCGTTCCAGAATCTCCGCCACCTGATCGGTCGTCACGGCGTCCAGCCCGCAGCCGAAGGAGTTGAGCTGAATCAGCTCCAAATCATCCCGCTGGCTGACAAACTGCGCCGCCACATACAGGCGGGAATGGTACACCCACTGGTCGCTCACGCGCAGGGGATGCTCGCCGTGGAAGGAAACGGGGATGCTGTCCTCGGTCAGCACCGCCAGCCCATAGGAGGCAATCAGCTCCGGCATACCGTGGTTGATTTCCGGGTCAACGTGGTACGGCCGTCCCGCCAGCACGATGCCCTTCTTGTGGTTCTCCTCCATCCATTGCAGTGCCTTCAAGCCTTCGGCGCGCACATCGGTTTTGGCGCACTGCTGCTCGTCCCAGCCCGCGTGAACCGCGTCACGAACTTCCTGCTCCGGGATATTGAAGGTCTTGCGGAAAAAGCGCACAAGCGTGTCCGCCGCCGTCTTTTCGCTGGTCAGCGCGAGGAACGGTTTAAGCATCCGCACGCGCCCTTCGGTCACGTCCTCGACGTTGTTGGCGATATTCTCCGGATTCGCCACAACCATCGGGCAGTTGAAGTGATTCTGGGTCTTCATGTCCTCCTGCCGCTCGTAGAACACGCTCGGATAGAAGATTGTCCCGACGCCCTGATCAATCAGCCACTGCACATGCCCGTGCGCCATCTTCGCCGGATAGCACTCGCTTTCCGACGGGATGGATTCCATGCCTTTCTCGTAAATCGCGCGGCTGGACGCAGGGGACAGCACCACCCGGAAGCCCAGCTTCGTCAGCAGCGTCATCCAGAACGGGAAGTTCTCATACATGTTCAGCACGCGGGGAATGCCCAGTTCGCCGCGCGTGGCTTGTTCGGCGGTCAGCGGCTGATAGTCGAACATGCGCTTGAGCTTGTACGCCATCACGTTCGGGCCTTTTTCGCCCGCTGCGGTCTTGCCCAGCCCTTTTTCGCAGCGGTTGCCCGTGATGTGCCGCCGTCCGCCGGGGAAGAGGCTGACCGTCAGCATACAGTGGTTCGTGCAGCCCTGACAGCGCGCCGTCCGCGTCTGCCACTGCAAGCCCAGAATGTCCTGAATCGGCAGGGTAGAGGAGGGTGTATCGCTGCCCGACGCCCGGTCGCGCGCAATCAGCGCCGCACCGAACGCGCCCATCATGCCGGAAATATCCGGGCAGACGGCTTCCACGCCCGCAAGCTGCTCGAACGCGCGCAGCACCGCCTTGTTGTGGAACGTGCCGCCCTGCACGACGATATGCTGCCCCAGTTCCTTCGGATCAGCGAGTTTGATGACCTTGAACAGCGCATTCTTGATGACCGAGCACGCCAGACCCGCACTGATGTCCTGTATCGTCGCGCCCTGCTTCTGCGCCTGCTTGACGTTGGAGTTCATGAACACGGTGCAGCGCGTTCCCAAATCAACCGGGGCGGGCGCAAAGAGGGCTTCCGCTGCGAATCCTTCCGCTGTGTAGCCCATCGAGTTTGCGAAATTTTCCAAGAAGCTGCCGCAGCCGGACGAACACGCTTCATTCAGCAGAATCGTGTCCACCGAGCCGTTTTTCAGCTTGATGCACTTCATGTCCTGCCCGCCGATATCCAGCACACAGTCCACTTTCGGGTCAAAGAACGCCGCCGCGGTGCAGTGCGCAATCGTCTCCACCTCGCCGTCATCAAGCCGGAACGCCGATTTCAGCAGGCTTTCGCCGTAGCCGGTAGAGCAGGAACGCGCAATCACCGCCGTGTCGGGCATCTTCTCCATCAGCTCGCGCATCGCCGTGCGCGCCGTCTCAATCGGGCTGCCGGAATTGCCCGCATAGTAGCTGTACAGCAATTCACCCTTTTCGCCAATCAGCGCGACCTTTGTCGTTGTCGAACCCGCGTCAATGCCCAGATAGCACTTGCCGGAATACGTTTCCAAATCGCCGCGCTGCACCTTCGCCTGTGCGTGGCGGCGGTTGAACGCCGCGTATTCCTCCTGATTGCGGAACAGCGGCGGCAGGTGCTTCAAGCCGAAGGTCAGCATGACGCCGTGTTCGAGGCGTTCGAGCAGGCTGTCCATCGGCACAGCTTCGTCCTCGCCGTCCGAAAGCGCCGCCATCGCCGCGCCCGTCGCCGCAAAGAGGTGCGAATTTTCCGGCACAATCGCGGTTTCCTCTGTCAGGTGCAGGGTGCGAACAAACGCCTGCCGCAGTTCGGACAGGAAGTGCAGCGGTCCGCCCAAGAACGCCACATGCCCGCGAATCGGCTTGCCGCACGCCAGCCCGGAAATCGTCTGGTTCACAACCGCCTGAAAAATCGACGCCGCCAGATCCTCACGCGCCGCGCCCTCGTTAATCAGCGGCTGAATGTCGCTCTTGGCAAACACGCCGCAGCGCGCCGCAATGGGATACAGCTCATGATAGCGCTTTGCCAGTTCGTTCAAGCCGGGCGCATCGGTTTTCAGCAGCGCCGCCATCTGGTCGATAAAAGACCCCGTGCCGCCCGCGCACACGCCGTTCATGCGCTCTTCCAATCCGCCGGTGAAATAGATAATCTTCGCGTCCTCGCCGCCCAATTCGATGGCGACGTCGGTCTGCGGCGCGGCCTTCTGCAGCGCTTCCGCCACCGCAACGACCTCCTGTACGAACCCGACGCGCAGCGCTTCCGCCAGCGAAATTGCGCCCGATCCGGTCATGCGCACCTTCACGCGGCACGCGCCGAGTTTCTTCCGCGCTTCCCGCATCATCTCCGCCAGCGTCTCCTGCGTATGCGCGCAGTGGCGGCGATATTCGCCCCAGACCATTTCTCCCGCTTCGTTCAGCAGCACCAGCTTGACGGTGGTAGACCCGATGTCAATGCCCGCATAATAATAGGTGTTTGTTTCCATTCCAGTACCTCGTCCGTCGGGCTTTTCGCCGCCACCACCAGCGAAAGCGCCCGGAAAATGATTGGTTTTTCGTTCTGCGCGCTCTGCCGTTTCTCCCGCAGCGAGGTGCAGTCCGAATCGTTTTAATTCGCCATCAACCGCGAAAAATCCTCTTGCTTTTGCAGGAAAAGTCGTGGGTTTTTGTTCAATCGGATGCGATTGCTTAAAAACATGATTTTCATACTATTCCCAGTGCGGAAAAGGCGCAGGTGAATTCGGAAATAGTATCATTATAGTAAAAGAATCCCCGTCAGCCCACGAATCGGGTAGACGGGGAAGCATGGAAGAGAGAAATCTACGGCGTTGTGCAGGAGCCGCATAAGGCGTATTGCTGTATGCTTTTGTATTTCAGGCATCTGCCTTCGGGCGTTGCGTGCAAGGCATTGCGCCCTGCACGTCCTTCATCATACCGCGCCTTTCCCATAAAATCAACCCGGTTTGCACACACCAAAATGTGTACTTCCATATTTCTCCCTTGAAATCCACAAAAAATACACTTTGTGCTGATTATTCGCCATTCTCCAGCTCTGCCAGAATTGTCGGAACTTTCGCGGCTTCCGCCGGATCAAGCGGCGGATAATCCGGGTTCACATCCATCAGCACATCCAGCAGAATTTCGCTCATCAGGTAGCGCGTGAACCACTTGTCATCCGCCGGAAGGACGTACCATGGGGATTCCTTCGTCGCGGTCGCATTGATGGCATCCTCGAACGCTTCGTCATACTGCTTCCACAGGCGGCGTTCGCGCATGTCATCCACCGAGAGCTTCCAGTGCTTATCTTCGCGTTCCAGCCTGTCAAGGAAGCGGCGTTTCTGCTCGTCACAGCTGACGTTCAGGTACACCTTGACGACGCGGTATCCGTTCTCGTAAAGGTACTGTTCCCAATTGCGAATCTGCTGATAGCGCTTGGGGTAGAAATCCGGGTCGTCCGTCACGCGCGGCGGCATGGCATAGCCCTTCTCCATGTGGTGCACGCGCGTCACAAGCACATCCTCGTAGTGGCTGCGGTTCATCACGCCGATTTTCCCGCGCGGCGGAACGGTGCGGATGATACGCCAGAGATAATCATGGCTGAGTTCTTCCTTGCTGGGCGCTTTGAATGCCGCAACTTCCAGCGCCGCCGGGTTCAGCTGCCCAAACACCTTCTTGATGAGGCTGTCCTTGCCCGCCGCGTCACGCGCCTGAATGGCAATCAGGATACCCTCACGCCCCTGCGCATAGAGTTTATCCTGCAGTGCCGCCGCTTCCGCAAGGTTCTCCATCGTTTGCGCCTTGAGCGTCTTTTTATCCACGAACTCCGGCGCGCCCGTCTCCGCGTCCTTCAATTCGAGCTTCTTGCTGCCATCCCAGCGGTAGTCCTTCAGCGACACGATGCTCATTTTGTCTTCTCCTTGCGCGATTTAAGTTGTGCGCATTTTCCTGCTGTATGCGCGTGTTGATGCAGGGATTTCGCCTCTGCGGAGGCGATTCCCCCTGCAACATGACCATAATGTCACAAAAGCGTACACCGCGAAGCCATTCAAGAGAGCAATCGCCATGCCCCTCTTAAATCTGCATCGAGGGGAACACACTCGTGTGTTCCACCAATTCCGCACGGAACCGCTGCACCAAGCGCACCTGCGGCTCACTGTCGCTCATCACCCGCATCGTCAAATCCGTCACGCCCGTGCTCGCCAGCGCCTGTTTCGTCTGCTGGAGCAAACGCGTGCCCAAGCCCTTGCGCTGGAACTCCGGCACGATGTACAGCCCCATAACCTCCGCCGACGTGTACTGCCCCGCAGCGACGCACGCACCAACCAGATTCGACCCATACAGGATGCCCAGCGCGGCGAAATTCTGCCGATTCATCTGCTGAAGCAGGAAGCCGTGGTCAAAGTAGCTGAACCCGGCGCCGCGCATCCGCGACACCAAATCCATCTGCTCCTGCACGGTGTTGAGCGGAAGCGTGATGCACGAGCAGTTGAACAGCTGCGGCACTTCGTCAGGGTCGTTCAGGCGCACCAAATCCTCGGTGTAATCCATCTTGAAGCCGTTGTGCTCATAAAACGCCAATTGGCGCTCGTCCTGCACATCCACGGCTGTGTACAGCCGTGCCGCCGCACCGGGCGCTTGATTGCGCAGCTGCCGCGCGCGCGCCGCAAGCGACCCCAGCAGCCAGTATTCGCCTTCCGGCTTGCTGGTCATGCTGAAATAGATGTTGACCGGGCGCGAAGGGAAAATCGTCGGCTGATACTGATAAATCAGGAATCCCTCGCCGACGGGGTTGTTCTGGTCGTCCTTGACGAAGAATACGTCCTCTTTCGGCAGACCCTTGTAAAATTCGTTCGGTTGCGTCACCTGCATGGCTTATTTCCTTTCTTCGGCGGTCTGAATGCGGCCGTCATCCAGCAGCACGGCGATGAACATCGGCACAAGTGCGAGCATCATCACCCCATAAAGTATTCCGTTGTTGATGGCAGACTTGTCCAGCGCAAATTCCACGGCGATGCACACGCCCGCGCCGGCCAGCAGCATCACGATGCGCGCAATGCTGATTCTTTTCAGCCCATCCCGGCGGATGCAGCGGGTCAGGCGTGATGCCAGCAGCACCGCCAGCGTCAGCGCCGCCATGAGCATATTCAGGCGGACAAAGCCGAAGCGGATAAGCTCATCCGCGCGCCAAGAGTCAAGCAGCACCTGCATCACGCTGATGATGGTCAACCCGGTTTCCAGCGTCCGCCCGGCAATTTTCTGCCTGCGCCCTTGCACCAGCACAATCACGAGTGCGACTGCCGCAACGATGGCTTCATATGCCCAAACCATCATCTGCCCGTCCTCATTCTGGAAAGGCAGGAAGTACCAGCAGATATCGTCCATCTGTTTGCTGAAGCCCTGCCCCGTGAAACCCTCGGCAAGGCGCAGGCCGCACAGCGCCAGCAGCGCGCCGGGCGTCACCGCGTCCAGCAGGGGCAGCGCCTTCTGCTTCGTCAGTTTCGCATACAGCGTAATCGCGCCCATGCCGCCGAGGATGCCGCCATAGAGCGTATAACCGCCCTGCCAGAACTGCCAGAAGAACGAGCTGCCGCCCAAATCAACCATGATGTACGAATACCGGGCAAGCATATACAGCACGCGCGCGCCCACCAGCGCGCCAAAGCCGCCAACCGTGCAAATCGCCGCGCGGGTGTCCAGCGGGAGGCGCTTGCGCGAGCACAGCAGCGTCAGCACCAAACCGCACAGAACGCTGACAGCAGCGGTCAAGCCATATTTTGTCAGGAAGAAGATGTCGGGATTCCAATAATCAATCTCTTCTGACTCCATCAGCGGCTGCACCACGTCCACAATCCGCGCGGAAGGCGACGGCACAAGCAGCAGCACTGCAATGGGCAAGGCAATCAGCAGCAGGGCGCACCAAATCGCTGCATTTTGTTTTTTCATTTTTTCTGGGTACTCCTTCAATTCCGCCGAAGCCGACGGGTTTCTTTTTTGCTGATGCGGAGAATTTCGCAGAACTCCACAGAATATATTATACTTGCTTTTTCCCCGGTTGACAAGCTGTAATCCGGATTCTTTCAGCTATCCATCACAAATTTTCTGTTACAAATTTCCGCCCGCGCTCAGCACCAGCAGCGCGATTCCCAGCGCCAATGTCCCCGAAATCACGCCGTGCAGCGCCTGCCACGCCAGCTGTTCACCCAGCCGCATCAATCCTTGCGGGTACATCGCGCGGTTCTGCATGATGACCGCGCAGCCGCCGAAACCCGTCGCTGCGGACAGGAGCGCAATCCGCAACGGCAGAGGTGCCGGCAGGTTCGCAATGGCGACCGCGCCCGTCGTGACTTCCAGCAGCGTCGTCAGCGGGAGACGCATCGCATCAGGCAGGAAATCCGTCAGCGTCGCAAAGACGCGAAGCATCGTCATCGTGCCGCAGACAAGGAGCATGGTTCGGGCGCTGTCCTCCACCGCGCGGGCGAAGGAGACAGGGGACAGTGCTGCTTCTGGCACTTTTTCAGCGGATGTAACCCTCGTCCACCGCTTTGCCACTCGCCCCGCGCAGCAGCCGCCCGCCAGCACGCTCAGCAGCACAATTGCCCCCGCGATTCGGCTGTTCAGCCAGCTTCCGATTGTCCCCAGCAGGAACATCGGGCTCATCGTCGCGCAGGAGACCGCCAGCGCCTTCTGTTCCCGGTGCGGACGGCTGCCCTGCATCGCCAGCAGCCGCGCACCCGTCGGCGAACCGCCGCACCAGCCCAGCAGCATCAGCATACCGGGCTGCATGTCGCGTCCGCATCGGCTCACCAGCATCTGCGACAGCGTCAAGTACGGGAACAGCCCCGGCATCACGCTGCGCACAAACAGCGCACACGCCGCTTCCGCCGCTGCCATCGTCTCCGGCGCACGCAGGAGCAGCAGCGCCATCATCCCTGCCAGCAAAATCCGCATTTTCGTCCCTGCCTTTCTGGGGAAAGGATATGCGGCGGTTGACAAGTTTCATTCGGGAAGGTACAATTGAAGGAGATAGGAGGAGAATCCCCATGAAAGACACCTTCCTCATGATTGACGGCAACAGCCTGCTGCACCGGGCTTTCCACGCCCTCCCGCTGATGGACGCGGGCGGCGTTTACACCAATGCGATTTACGGCTTCCTGACCATGATGCTCAAAGCGATTTCAGATGAAAACGCCCGCTATCTCGCGGTCTGCTTCGATGAGCACGCGCCGACGTTCCGTCACACGGCATATCCCGACTACAAAGCGGGACGCGCCGCGACGCCGGATGAACTGCGCCAGCAGTTCGCCACCATTCGGACGCTGCTGCCGGAAATGGGCATTCAGGTTTTCTCCCTGCAAGGCTGGGAGGCGGACGATCTGCTCGGCACGCTGTCCAAACTGGGTGAGGACGCCGGGGTCAGCCCCGTCATCCTGACCGGCGACCGCGACGCGCTCCAACTGGTGTCCGATACGACGCAGGTGCTGTTCACCCGCAAAGGCATCAGCGAAACGACGCACTTTACACCCGCCATGGTGTACGAAGTGTATGGCTTCTCGCCGGAGCAGGTGGTGGACTGGAAGGGACTGGCGGGAGACAGCAGCGACAACATCCCCGGCATCCCCGGCGTCGGCGACAAAACCGCCGTGCGCCTGCTGCACCAGTACGGGACGCTGGACAACATCCTCGCTCATGCGGGCGAAGTGAAGGGCAAACTCGGCGAAAAGCTCGTCACATGGGCGGATCAGGCGAAAATGTGCCGCGAACTGGCGACGATTCGCCGCGACGCACCCATTTCGTTCTCCCTCAAGGCGTGCGCCATGCCAGACTTCCGGCATGGGATTCCCGCGCTGGCAAAGCTGAAGCTGAACAGCATCATCCGCCGCCTGCAAGCGCCTGACGATGCGCCCGCGCCGGATACCGCGGCAGAAGAAACACCCTTGACGCTCCTGCCGTTTGCGGATGCCGCCCCGATTTCCTCCGGCGCTGATCTGACCGCGTGGCTCACCGCCCTGCCAGACAGCGCCCGTCCAATTGCCATCGCGCTGGATGACACAGTGCTGACGTGCGCGGCACAGGATTTGTCCTGCTGTCAGGCGGCACTCGGCGGTGATCTGCTCACTCCCGGCGCTGACCCGGAGGATTTGCTCCGCGCCCTCGCACCCGACCTCGCCGCGCACCCCGCCGTCATCCACGATGGCAAAACGCTGTGGCACCGGCTGAACCGCGCGAAGCTCCCCATGCCGGAGCGATACGCATGGGACGTGCAGCTTGGCGCGTACCTGCTTGACCCGCAGCGCAAGAGTTACAGTCTGGACGCGCTGTGCGGCGATTTGCCCGCTGACGCGCGCGGAATGCTCTCGCTGTGCCGGTGGCAGCAGGCGAACATTGACCGCATGGGCATGAGCCACCTCATGCGCGACGTGGAAATGCCGCTTTCCGGCGTGCTGTACCGCATGGAGGACATCGGCTTCACCGTCGATACGGCGTTCCTGCGGCAATTGGGCGAGCGCTACACGCAGGAAATTGAGCAGAGCAAGCAGCAGGTGTTCGCCGCCTGCGGAACAACCTTCAACCTCAACAGCACCCAGCAGCTTGGCGACGTGCTGTTCGATAAATTGCAGCTGCCGCACGGCAAGAAGACAGCGCGCGGCTATTCCACCTCCGCCGAAGTGCTGGAGGGCTTGCAGGACATCGCGCCGGAAGTCATTACGCCGCTATTACGCTATCGGCAGCTGACGAAGCTCAATTCGACCTACGTCGAGGGTCTTCTGCGCCTGACGGACGCGACCGGGCGCGTACACTCCACCTTCGATCAAGTCGCCACCGCCACCGGGCGCATTTCGTCCAGCGAGCCGAATTTGCAGAACATCCCCGTCCGCACGGAGGAGGGCAAGGAAATCCGTCAAGCGTTCCTGCCGCGCACGGGCTGGGTACTGCTGGACGCGGATTACAGCCAGATTGAGCTTCGCCTGATGGCGCACTTCTCCGGCGACCACGCACTGGTAGAAGCCTTCCGCACGGGACAGGACGTTCACGCGCGCACTGCCAGCGAAATCTTCGACGTGCCGCTGGATGAGGTGGATTCTACGCTCCGTTCCCGCGCAAAAGCGGTCAATTTCGGCTTGATTTACGGCATCAGCGGATTTGGTCTTGCGAAAAACACGGGCGTGAGCCGTCAGGAGGCGCAGGAGTTCATCAACCGCTATTTCGCGAAATATCCGGGCGTCAAGCGCTTCATGGACAGCGCCGCCGAGGACGGGCAGCACAACGGCTACGCGCTGACGCTGATGGGGCGTCGGCGGTATCTGCCGGAGCTGAAGAGCGACAAGGCGGTTGTGCGCGAGTTCGGCAAGCGCGCCGCCATGAATACGCCCGTGCAGGGGACAGCGGCGGATATTATCAAGCTGGCGATGGTACGGGTGGACGAAGCCTTGCGCCGGGAGGGGCTGAAGAGTCGGCTGATATTGCAGGTGCATGACGAACTGCTGCTGGAATGCCCGCCGGAGGAAGTGGAAAAAGCGGGGAAGCTGCTGAAAGATGCGATGGAGCATGTGATTGAGCTGCGCGTGCCGCTGCTGGCGGAGGTGCATCAGGGGACAAACTGGGCGGAAGCGAAGTAAGGATAAGGGAAGGGAAAACAGAGGATAAACACGCGGGTAGAGCATGGTAGTGAGACCAACTCAATCGCGCGGAGGGGTCAAGGGGGAGACTTCGTCTCTTTTCCTTTTCCCCTTGCGGAGTCCAGAGGCAGCGCCTCTGGTGGGGCTTGGGGCAACGCCCCAACTGTTCCTCGTCAAATCAATTCAAAGAGAAAAGTCAACAAAAGGCGCAGGCAGCGAAGCGTCTCTGCCAGTAACTTTGCGCATCCGCAGATGCGCCCCCAAGCGGCTTTACCCACCACTTGCATATTGTCGCGCCAGATGGGCGCGACCACGCATCTGTTCTTTCAGACATAGTGACTTTTGCCCGCAAGCAGGGGATTTCGCCTCTGCAACCGTAATCATCCCATCATAAAAATCCCCCGTCAGCCGGACATCATCATCCGCTGGCGGGGGATTCGTATCCCTATCAATACTCGTACACCGTGACCAAGCCGCCCATGTTGTCCAGCGACATGGTGTAGTTGCTGGTCTTGCGGCTGATGCTGACGGAGAAGGTGCTGCTGTTGTCGCCCACCTGCTGGCGGACGATTTCGTACTTCAGCTGACCGTCCTCAAACACGGCGATGTGCGGGTGCGCCATCAGGTACTCGATGTACTCTTCCAAGCACATGTCCAGATGGTGCATCACCGTCGCGTTCGGAATGCCCACGAAGCGGAACAGATTCATCTCCACGTTCACGCCCGTCTTGTAGGCGCGGCTGACGGTGCCCTTCGTCGGGAAGTCCTGCAGCGGGAAGCGGAACACAAGCCCGTACTTCCAGCTGTTTTCGTACATCCACTTGCCCTGCTCACTCTCGGAGAACACCATCTTGTTCAATTCGTCATTGCCGTTCTCATAGAGGTACAGCGTGAAGGCCAAGCCGGAGTTATATTCGCTCGTGCCGGGCAGGTTGATGCTCTTCTTTGTGGCGGCAATCAGCTCATCATCCGTCCACGCGCTGTGGCGGCCTTTCAAGCGGTTGTATTCCGCGTCCCAGAGCGTCTGCTGGTCGGAAATGCTGCGGTACGCCTCGCGGACGACATAGCCCTCCAGCCCCGCTTCTTTTGCGGCATTGAGCGCATCCAGCAGGGCATTCGCCGCCACCGGGAACAGCCGCTGGTCGGAATTGCGCCAAATGCTCTTCGTCACGCCCATGCTCCGCGCATAGGTCATGATGGACACCAGCGATGATTCGTCAAAATCCGACGGGCGGGAATGCCACTCGTTGACCAGCAGCAGTCCGCCCAGCATCACGTCCTGACGCGACACCGTGACCGTGCCGGGGTTATCCAGCGGATAATTCGTCAGGTCGACAATGGAGATGCCTTCCTGCGTGTCCGGCTGGGGCCAGTCGGCACTGATGTTGTTGTTCGCCGTCAGACGGTCTTGCAGTTCCTGCACTTCCTGCCGATACGCTTCGTAGCGCTCCGTGTTGCGCTTCTCCACCTCGGCGCGCTGCTCATTGACGTTGCGCACACGCATGGCGTAGAGCAGATTGCTGCCGAACAGGCACAGCACCGCCACCGCCGCCAGCACCGCCGTCGTCGCAATCAGGAACGTCAGCGAACTGACGCGCTTCTTCCCGGATGACTTCTTCATATACGAAAAACACCTGCCTTTTCGGGTGAAACCCTTTCATCAGGATGCCCGCGCGGCGGAAAATCAGTCAGCACAGGCATATTCTCTATCTCTATTCGCCGCGCAAGGGCGATTTTCCTGCTTGCGGAAAAAATCTGCATCAAAAAGCGTGTTGATTGAATGACTTTTCCTGCGCGGGACACAATAACAACGTCGCAGGGAGCGATTTCCCTGCAATCTGGAAGATTGAAAGGGGATTTTTTGATGCAAACCAGCCGAAAAATGAAAAAACGTCTGCTGACGATGCTGACGCTGTGTTCCTGCGCCGTTCTGCTTGCGTCCTGCCGCGCCAGCGCCGACACGCGCACGGGTCAGGCGGATGGCTACGGCGGCATCCTGCGCGTGCAGGTGATGATGGAGGACGGCGCCATCAGCGCCGTGAACATTCTGGAGCAGCATGAGACAGACGGCATCGGCAGCCGCGCGCTGGATATTCTGCCGGACGAGATGATTCGCATGAACACATGGGATGTGGATGTCGTGACGGGCGCGACGACGACGAGCAATGCCTTGCGTGAAGCCGTCCGCGTCGCCCTGAACGCATCGGACACAATGGACGACAACACGGGCAATCCGGCAAACCGCGCGGGTCAGGCGATTCGCGAGGGCATCGGCATGGCGGCGACCGGGCGCGTCGGGCCGGGCAAGGATGACGAGGACGGGCAGGTTTACTCCTTCAACGTCGTGTTTGCGCACGGGACGTTCGACGAGGACGGGCGCATCGTGTCGATGGCGGTTGACCAGCTCGAAGTGGCGACGCCGAATTACAGCGGCGCGTCCATGCCTCAGTTCAGCGGCTTTCCGGGACAGGGCGGCTATTCGCTCTGGGATGACAATACCGGGAAGGTCGTCGGCTACACCGAGGACAGTGAGGACAACTACATGCAGGAAATTGCCGCATGGACGAGCAAGCGCGCCCGTGGAGAGGATTACCAGCTGACGAGCGGTTCATGGCGCGAGCAGATGGACGCCTATCAGAACATGATGGTCGGCATGACGGTGGACGAGGTAGAGACGTGGTTTGGGCGGTACTTTTCCGCCGAGAACGGCCACCCGTTGACGGAAAATTCCTCTTCCGACGCTGATCGCGCCCGCTGGGAAGCCTTCTCCGACGACGACCGCGCCCGCGCCGCCGACATTGTCTCCGGCGCCACCATGTCCCTGCGCGACGCTCACGGCGACATCCTCACCGCCATCCGCCGCGCGTGGGAGGATGCACAGAGGAGTGAGTGAGGGGGGAGACCCAAGGGGCTTTGCCCCTTGACCCCACCATAGGCTTTGCCTCTGGACTCCACAAGGGAGAATGAAACGGGACGAAGTCCCCTCCTTGACCCTTTCGCGCGATTCAGTTGGTGACACTTTCATGCAGTGCCCGCGTGTTTATCCGATGAACCTTCGGTTCAAGCCAACAAACATGAAACCCTAAAAGTTGCGGTGCCGAAGGTTTCCAAAGGGCGATCGCAGGTTTCACCTGTTTTCATGCCCTTTGGTCGCCGCCGCAGCGGCGAAACCCCTGCCGCACGAATCAGCTTTCGATTCGTGCGGCTTTTTCTTCGATGGCTTTCATCAAAGCATCAAGCTCCGGCATTTTCTCTCGCACTGGCGCAAGCGTGTTCCGCACAACCTCTGCTTCCCGCGCTTCATGTGTCACCAGCGTCGCCACCGCATAGGCAGGAAGCGCATAGTCCACCATGCGAAACATCACCTGCCGTATTGCTGCGCCGGCTTTTCCACGATAGAGCGCCGTAAATTCACCCGGTTCACCTGCCAGAAGTTCCGCAACCACCCCATCGCTCAGCAGAAGTTTCCATGCAGTATATGATAGCCGCGCCTCGCTTTCCAGCACCTGTTTCATCAGCCCATACGCCTTCTGTGCATCACACTGAACCATCAGCGCAATCTGCGCTCGCTGAAAGACGCAGATTGCATCCTGACATGTCTTCACTGTTGCAGGCTGCGGAATGTTTTCAATCGAAACATCTGTCACCTCCACCCCGCCATTCGCCTTCATACGCGCGAAATACAGCCACTCCGCCAATTGTTCCGGATCTCGAAGCATCCGTGCGATCGCCATCGGCGATGCGATAAACCGCTCATCCATCGGCAGAATGCACGTCATCACCAGCACCACGCCACCCATCGCCAGTTCGCACAGCACCAGCGACACCGGCTGCCCCAGCGTCAGCAGGGTCAGCACGCCAAACACCACCGCCAGCGCCCCGCCATACAGCAGGGGACAGAGCGTGTACAGCGTCACGTCGTGCCGAGAGGCATCCTCCGGCGGAAGCAGATACGGCTGATAGCGCAGACGACTTTGCGCCGGTACTGGAACACGCACGAACGCCCCTGTGCCGTCCGCCTGATAGACCCGCCCGAACGCCTCGTAGCGCACGAGCTTCCAGCCAAAGTGCCTGCCGACCAGCATTTTCAGCACATCTTGCAGCAGATACGTCACAACCGCCGTCAGTGCCAGCCCCAGATACGTCGCCAGATTCCGCTCTTCATTCGTCCCGACAGTCAGCTGTGCGTTCACGCCGATTAGTGCCGCGCAGAACAGTACCGCCGCCAGCAGGATGCTGCCCATCCGCAGGAGCGGAAACAGGCGCTGAAATGTCCGATTCTTCATTCTTGCGCTTCCTTTGCCTTTCTTGATTCGTAGATTTCCTTTTCCTGCGTCATCCGGTCTATCGTCCACTGATAGCAGCGCGGCATGGTCGTATGGCGGATGCGGCGCAGGAACTGCTTGCGGCACTGCTCCGCCTTCTGCTCATCGCCGTCACGCAGCAGATGCACCGCATACGCCGTCCGCCAGACAAGCGGCTGCTTTTCATGCTTGCGCAATTCCTTCTGCATGTACAGCGTGTCATACTCTTTCAGGAAGTATCCCGGCTTGTCCAGCGCCAGTTCACACAGAACGCCGCGCGGAATCAGCTGCCACCAAAGGCGCTTCGTCTGCTCCCGATGCTCCTGCGCCAGCATGGTCAGGATGTCCAGCGCCTCACCATAGCGGTTCTGCATCATCAGCCGCGCGGAACGGTTAATCATGAGCGCCGCATCATTCTGATCCTGAATTTTGTCCGGCGGCGTGAAGTACTCCTCCGGCATTTCCGTGAGCAGGCGATCCGTCAAGTTCTCCGCCAGCAGGCACTGCATCTGCCACATTTTGCGCCGTTTTTCGGGCTGGAATACTTTCCGAATTTCGCTTGGCGGCATGATGATGCCGAGAAACGCATACCCCCACGCCAGCACAAGGCAGGCAATGGCGGATGCTGTCCCATACAAATTGACTGCCAACGCATAGAACAGTATCGCCAGCGCCATCTGCACATAAAACAGTGCCGTCCGCGCCCGTTCCTGCTGCCTGCCCGTTTCCTTTTCCCACGGAACAGCTTCCATCACGATGCTCATCTTGCGCTCCGCCGCCGGAAGGTACTGCACGCGCCAACCGACGGTTTTCCTGCGGATATACTGAAGAAAGTACAAATCCAACACCTGTATTCTGCAGCCATACAGCACCAGAAGCAACGTATACAGCAGCATATGCAGTGCCAATGCTATGATCAATCCGCAGATAAGCGGCGGCACAGCAAGCATCATCAGCATCAGCGCATCATCCGTTATCTCGATGAGCGGCAGAAGCAGGCATAAAAACGATGCAATACCCATGATGAATATTCCCAGCGCCAAGTATCCCCGTAGTTTCTGCATCATTCTTCTCCTTTTCGCGGTCATCCGTGGAAATTTCCGCTTCCAGTATACGCCTTTCCCCCGATTGCGTCAAGGGAAGGGTATTTTTCCGGCAGCAGTCACGGGTTCGTCATCTGTTCGTCACTTGACGGGGATATGATAGAAGCGGAAAGGAGTGAAGCTCCATGAAACGGCATTTCGCAAACATGGTGTTTGCTTTGATTTTGATAGCGTACACGGTTTATGCGGCGCTGGACACGTTCGTGATTGTCCGTGTGCTGACGCCGGACACGCTGCCGACGGCAACCGCTGAAGCCTCCACCGCGCCGACGGAACCTCCGGCGGAACAGACGACCACCGCGCCCATTTCCACCGATACGGAATACCACGACGACCAAATCGACATTGTGCTGACAACGATGCGCGTTGAGAACACGACGGTGTACGTTGCGGATGTGCAGATTGCGGACATTTCCCTGCTCAAAACGGCGCTGGCGGGGAACACCTACGCCCGCAACCTGACCGAGACGACCTCTGTGCAGGCGGCGAACGCGGGCGCGATTCTCGCCATCAACGGCGACTATTACGGCGCACAGGAGCGCGGGTATGCGCTGCGCAACGGCGTGCTGTACCGCACATCGGCGCAAAGCGGCACGGACGCACTGGTCATCGGTGCGGACGGCAATTTCCGCATCATCCACGAGGGCGAAACGAGCGCCGACACGCTGGTGCGTGAAGGCGCGTGGCAAGTGCTGACGTTCGGCCCGGCGCTGATCAAGGACGGGCAAGTGACCGTCAGCAGCAGCGACGAGGTCGGGCGCGCCATGACCTCCAACCCGCGCACCGCCATCGGGCAAATCAGCGAAGGGCATTACCTGCTGGTCGTCTCCGACGGGCGGACGAAGGAGAGCACCGGGCTTTCCTTGCGGCAATTGGCAGAGCTGATGCAGGCGCTGGGCGCACAGGTCGCCTACAACCTCGACGGCGGCGGCTCTTCGACGATGGTGTTTCATGGGCGCGTCGTCAACAGCCCGACCACGAACGGGCGCAGCATCCGCGAAAGGAGCGTGAGCGACATTGTCTACATCGGCTATTGACCGCAAATGCGTGAAACTTGCGCTCTATCATCTGCTTTTTGCCGCCGTGACCGCGCTGGGCGGATTTGTGTATGAGCAGTTCAGCCACGGGGTCTATTCGGGCTTCATGGTGTATGCGTTCCTGCCGCCGCTGGTGCTGGGAGCGTGTCCGCTGCTGATTCGCGCCCTGCGCGGGAAAGCGCTGCCGGGGCGCTGGTGCGTGCGGCTGTACCACTGGGGCATCATTGCGCTGACAGTCGGCTGCCTGTTTCAAGGAGCGCTGGAGATTTACGGCACGACGAGTCGACTCGTAATGGGGTACTGGATTGCAAGCGGCGCGTGCTTTGCAGGAAGCCTTGTGGCGGGCGGGAAAAAATGATGATACACCCCTTTGACAAATCCGCTCCGATGCGGTAAAATAGCGGTACAGAGTGCTGCCTTTGCTGCGTAAATCCATCTGTCGGACGCGCGGTAGGGGCAGTCTTTTTTGCCTTGACACTGCGCTCCAATCAACGAAAAGGAGTGCTTTTTTATGCAGACAGAATCCGAAACCTCCATAGCGCAGAACGCGCGCCCGCTGGCAACACAGCCGCTGGGGCGCCTCATGCGGCGCTACGCCGTGCCGTGCATGACCTCGCTGGTCGTGGCGGCGCTGTACAACATGGTCGATCAGGTGTTCATTGCGAACGCGCCCGACTTGGGCAGCGTCGGGAACGCAGCAACGACGGTCGTCTTTCCGCTGACGGTCGCGGCGCTGGCGATTGCGGTCATGCTCGGCGACGGCTGCTGCGCGTTCGTCAGCCTGATGCTTGGTGCAGGGAAGCAGGAGGATGCCCACCGCGCCGTCGGCGGAACGGTAACGGTCAGCGTCGTCGCGGGGCTTGTCCTGATGGCGGCATACCTGCTGTTCCCGGACACGCTGCTGACGTGGTTCGGCGGGCGCGTCAATGCCGGGACATTCGAGAAGGCGCAGGAATATTTCTTCTGGATTGCCTTGGGCGTGCCGCTGTACGTCTTTGGGCAGGCAATGAACCCGGTCATCCGCTCTGACGGCAGCCCGACATTCGCTATGGTTGCCACGCTGGCGGGGGCGGCGGCAAACCTCGTGCTTGACCCGCTGCTGATTTTCGTCTGCCACTTCGGTATGGCGGGCGCGGCGATTGCAACGGTTGCCGGGCAGGCGCTGACCGCTGGACTGTCCATCTGGTATCTAACGCGGATGAAGCAGATTCACCTGCAAAAGGACAGCTTCCGCCCGCGCGCGTATTTACTGGGGAAATGCACCAAACTCGGCATGACGTCCTTCCTGGCGCAAATCAGCCTGGTCGCAGCGATGGCGGCAACGAACACGATGCTGCGCATTTGCAGCGCGCAGGATGCTGTTTTCTCGCAGGAGGAATTTTCCGCGATTCCGATGGCGGTTTTCGGCATTGTCATGAAAGTGTTCCAAATCGTCATCAGCTGTGCGATTGGGCTGGCGGCGGGATGCATTCCCGTGGCGGGGTACAACATGGGCGCAGGACGGCATGACCGCGTGAAAGGGCTTTTGACGCGGCTGCAGGCGGCGGAGGCGGTTGTCGGGCTGATTGCGCTGCTTGTGGTGGAGCTGCTGCCCGATCAGGTGATGCTGCTCTTCGGCGCGCAGAACGAGTCCATCCACTACACGCTCTTTGCCCGGCGCTGCTTCCGGGTATACCTGAGCATGATTGTACTGGCGTGCATCAACAAAGGGACGTTCATCTTCCTGCAATCGCTGGGGAAAGCGGCTGCCTCGACGCTTTTGTCGATGGCACGGGAGATTGTGTTCGGCGTGGGGCTGGTGCTGCTCCTGCCGCAGTTTTTCCAGCTGGACGGGGTGATCTATTCCATGCCTGCCGCCGATGTATTGACGGCAATTTTCTCGGCGGTCGTGCTGGTGCGGACATACCGTTCACTGGGAATGGAGAAGTAAGAAATATAGAAAAGCCGGGGCGAATCCTCCGAAACAGGGGAGGTTCGACCCGGCTTTGTTTTTGATATGCCATTACTCCTGCGGATTTTCGGGGTGCTGCTCCCGCTCCTGCATCAGCTTCCGAATCGCGGTAAACGATTCCTCGGAAATATCATGCTCAATTTTGCAGGCGTCCTCGCGGGCAACATCGGAATCAACGCCCAAACTCTCCAGAAAGCTCGACAGCGTCTTATGGCGGTCATAAATGCTCCTCGCAATTTCCATCCCAGCGGGCGTGAGCGTAATCAAGTTGTCAGCATCCATCGTCAGATAACCGTTTTCGCGCAGGCGCTTCATCGCCACGCTGACAGACGGCTTCGTGACCCCCAGCAGCAGAGAAATATCCACAGAGCGTGCATAGCCTTTTGCCTCTTTCAGGCGGAGGATTGCTTCCAAATAGTCCTCAGCGGATTCGTGAATGTTCATTCGATACTCCTTTCCGGATATAATGCGTTTCCTTTTCTTCTTATTTTACCATGCGCGGCGAAAAAATGCAACCTTCATTTTTCTGCCTGTGCCAAGCGGAAATACTCCGCCGCGCCATCCGCAATCGCTTCGCCCAGCTTCTCCTGATAAGCAGGCGAGAGCAGCAGCGCTTCCTCCGCCGGATTGGAAATGAAGCCGCATTCCACAAGCACCGATGGCGTATCCAGCTGAAGAATGAAGTAGTCGCCCGGCATGGCGGCGCGCTCCTTTTGGGGCGAAAGGGCTGTAATGAGCGCTTCCTGCATCGTTCCGGCGAGCAGGCGCCCCGCGCCGCTGCCCGCGCGGTAGAACACTTGCGGCCCGGATTCCGACCGCACGCGGTATTCGTTCATGTGGATGGACAGCACCATGTCCGCCTGCCCTTGAACCGCCATATCCACGCGGCACTGCATGTCCTGCCGCTTCTTCGTCACATTTGCCGGACGGGTTGTGTCGTCGCAGAGATCGGTGTCTGTCCGGCGGGTCATCAGCACCGTCGCGCCGCGCTGCGTCAGGCTCTTTTCCACCGCCAGCGCCACGGCGAGGTTGACCTCTTTCTCCCACACGCCGGAATCACGGCAGCGCGCGCCGCCGTCATAACCGCCGTGGCCGGGGTCAACGAGGATCGTCCGCCCCGTCAGGCTGCCCGCGGCGATATATGATGTTTCCGGCGCGGGAGACGGGGGGGCTGCGTCCGTCGGTCTTTGGGGAATTCGGGTCAGCGCAACACCCACCAGTGCCGTACCGACAAGCAGCGTTGCAAAAGTCAGCACCGGCAGGATGTGCGATGCGAAATTGCGGAAAAAGGGCGATTTTTCTGCCAAGAAACCCACCTCCTCTCTCCAGTCTATGTCGGATACGGTATGGGCATGTCCGAAGCACACCAAATTGACGCATGATTATGCTTTTGTTGATGTATCCAAGTCTGCTATCCATCCGCTGTATATGTATCTCGTCCTTCAAATCGTTTCAAATTGGGCGAAAGCATCCACAGTTTCCACAGGATTATCCACAGTGTTTTTTGCCGATTTTGCCTTGACAAACCGCGTATGACCGCAAATTATCCACATTGTCCACAGGGTTATCCACAGAAGTTGTCCACCCCCTGCGCGGCTTGTGGATTCTTTTGCAGATAACCAGAAAATGGTGTCGGATGTTCGCATTTTACGGATAATTATTCATTTCTGTGCATAAACGTTCTTTGGTGCTTGTCCCAAATGGCATGGGCATTCCCCGCGGAGGACAATGTGACGAAACGTGCATTTTCGCCGCGTTTTTCGTCGGACGGGGCTGGGGATAAAGCGGTGTATCTGTGAATGATTTGGGGATGAAAAGTGGATAAATTGGGGATAACTCCAATGGCAGTGGGGTTGTCCCCCATGAAGCCCCTTCACGCTGCACCTATGCGGCTTGACTTTTTCGCTGCAGGGGGAATCGCCTCTGCGAAGGCGAAACCCCTGCGCCGCACGCGAACACTGCACAAAAGTGTCGTACCATCGCGCAGAAAGGTCAATCAAAAAGCTGCTTGAAACTTTTTTTGCCGTTTGCTGAAAAATCGGAAAAAATAGCACCATGAACGCCATGAAGGCGCGGAAAATGGCTTGACAAGGCACGTTCTTGGCGGTAAAATATCTTTTCGGACATTCTTGTCTTTTTCGTGCATTTTGCACGTTTTGAGTTGGAAGAAATATCCACTTTCAAGGAGCGACGGACACTTTACGAGGAGGACGATTCATGCTGCCAGCCCACGACACGCCGGCTTTCCGGGAGCTGCTCCACCAGCAGGTGGAAAAACGGCGAACCTTTGCCATCATCTCGCACCCGGACGCGGGCAAAACTACGCTGACCGAAAAGCTGCTGCTGTACGGCGGCGCAATCCGCTCGGCGGGCAGCGTCAAGGCGCGCAAAAGCGATAAGCACGCCACGTCCGACTGGATGGACATCGAGAAGCAGCGCGGCATCTCGGTCACATCCTCCGCAATGCAGTTTGAGTTTGACGGCTTCCGCATCAACATTCTGGACACACCGGGCCATCAGGACTTCTCTGAGGACACCTACCGCGTGCTGGTTGCGGCGGACGCAGCCGTCATGCTGATTGACGCGGCGAAGGGCGTTGAGGCGCAGACCATCAAGCTGTTCAAGGTCTGCCGGATGCGCAACATCCCGATTTTCACGTTCGTGAACAAGATGGACCGCGCGGCGAAAGACCCCTTCGCGCTGATGGATGAGCTGGAACAGGTGCTTGGCATCCGCTCCTGCCCCATCAACTGGCCGATCGGCACGGACGGCGATTTCCAAGGCGTTTACCACCGCGACACAAAGATGGTCGAGCTGTACACGGGCGGCGACCACGGCAAATCGATGGTGCAGAAGACTGACATCGCCATTGACGACCCCGCGCTGGAGCATGTGCTGGCAAAGCACTACCGCGAGCGGCTGGCGGAGGAAATCGACCTGCTGGACGAAGCGGGCGACGCTTTCGACCTCGACAAGGTGCGCCGCGGTGAGCTGACGCCGATGTTCTTCGGTTCCGCCGTGACCAACTTCGGCGTTGAGCCGTTCCTTGAGCGCTTCCTGCAATACACGCCGCCGCCCCTGCCCCGCAAGAGCGACATCGGTGACATTCAGCCCGAAGAGCCGTACTTCTCCGGTTTCATCTTCAAGATTCAGGCGAACATGAACCCCGCGCACCGCGACCGGCTGGCATTCATGCGCATCGTCTCCGGCGCGTTCGAGAAGGGCATGGAGGTCTGGCACTCCGGGACGAACAAGACCGTCGCGCTCAAGCAGCCCCAGCAGTTCATGGCGGACGAACGCGAAGCCGTGGAGGAAGCATGGGCGGGCGACATCATCGGTCTGTTCGACCCCGGCATCTATCAGCTTGGCGATACGCTCTCCGGCGGCCCGAAGCTGCACTACGAGAACATCCCGGTCTTTGCGCCGGAATTCTTCTCCCGCGTGCGTCCGGCGGATTCCATGAAGCGCAAGCAGTTCCAGAAGGGCATCACCCAGCTGGCGGAAGAGGGCGCCATTCAGACCTTCATCCGCACAGAGACGGGGCGCGAGGAATTCATGGTCGGCGTCGTTGGCGTGCTGCAGTTTGAAGTGCTGGAGCACCGCCTGAAAACCGAGTATCAGGTGGACATTGTGATGGAGTCCATGCCCTTCCGCTTCGTGCGGTGGGTGGTGAGCACGCCCAAGCCCATCGACCAGTTGAAATTGACGTCCACGTCCGGGCGCGCAAAGGACAGCCGCGACCGCGATGTGCTGCTGTTTGAGAACGAGTGGAGCATCCGCCTTGCCTGCGAGAACAACGCAGGGCTGGAACTGGCGGAAACCGCCAATCGCAAGTAAACCGCGCAGAACTTAACACGCGCATACAGTATGCAGCTGCGCTCAACTCAATCGCGAAAAGGGGAGTCCAGAGGGTCGAAGACCCTTTGGCGGGGTCAAGGGGCAGCGCCCCTTGCGCCTCCTTAATCCAGACTGCCCTTTGTGGACAGCACACCCTCAATCCGATTGTCGATGCTCGCCGCGTCTCGCAGCGCCAGTCCCAGCGCCTTATACAGCGCCTCCAGCTTGTGGTGGTCGTTTTTACCGTACAGCACCTTCAGATGCAGCGTTAAGCCCGCATTTACGGCGAACGCGCGGAAGAATTCCTCCGCCAGCTGCGTGTCGAACTGCCCGCACATGGGGGCGGCAAATTCCGCGTCGAAAACAAGGTACGGGCGGCCGCTGATGTCCAGCGCGGCAAACGCAAGGGCTTCGTCCATCGGCATATAGGCACTCGCGGCGCGGCGGATGCCCGCACGGTCACCGAGTGCGTCGCGGATGGCGCGGCCGAGGCAGATGCCCACGTCCTCCACCGTGTGGTGCGCGTCAACGTGCAAATCGCCCCGGCAGGTGAGCGCCAAATCCAGCTGCCCGAAACGGCACAGCGCGTCCAGCATGTGGTCAAAGAAGCCAATGCCGGTCGAAAGCGACGTTTTGCCGCTGCCGTCGAGGGTCAGCGTGAGGGTAATGTCCGTTTCGCGGGTCGTGCGGGTGATGGCAGCGGTGCGCATGAGGATACCTCCTTGGTGGATTTGGGCGTGCGCTGTGTGCAGGCGGAGCTATCCGGTCGCGCCCATTTGGCGCGACACAGCATAGGTGTTGGAATGAGCAAGTTGGGGGCGCGTCTGCGGACGCGCAAAGTTAGGGGCAGGGACGCTTCGCTGCCTG
>ERZ773264.510-NODE-510-length-55981-cov-29.781354_pt1 | contig 55981 bp, 48 predicted proteins | sample MGYA00511910_ERZ773264 | MGnify/ENA primary metagenome ERZ773264 (study PRJEB29015, sample SAMEA2737739) | human gut metagenome | biome: human gut; feature: human-associated habitat; material: faeces | place: China | collected 2012 ...
TGAGGATTTATGGAAAATAATTTAAAAGATCAACATTATAAAAACATGGGTATAATGCTTCAAATGGAAACATTAACATTTGAAGCAGAAAGTATCGCCTATACCGTGTGCCAGCATTACGGGCTTGATACTTCTGACTATTCCTTTGGGTACGTTGCCGGGTGGAGTGCCGGACGGGAGCTTGCCGAACTGAAAAGCTCTCTTGAAACAATCCGCAGCACCGCAGCGGAAATCATCAACAGCATTGATGAACATATCGCAGAGCTGCAAAAGGCACAGGAACAGGAGCAGACTTCCGAGGTACAGGAAATCGGGCAAGACGCACCACCGCAGGAGCAGCCGGAAATCCCCGTACCCGACGCCTCTATCAGCATAAAAGAAATGCAGGACTACGGCTATTCTTGGGACGGTATGTTTCCGCTGCAACAGGAAGCCGCCGAGCATTTGTTTACACAGGACGGTATCGAGGTTTTCCGTATCTATGAGGACGGCACCGAGGGAGCCGTTACCAGTCTGACCGATTTACAGGAACACGCAGAAAAAGGCGGCTTGTTCGGTGTAGAAAAGGAAACTTGGGAAGCCCTGCATGAATACAACGCCATGAAGCAGCAGCTACGGGAAAGTGAGCCGACAAAGGAAGCTCTTTTACTCTATGGCAAAGAGGACAGCTACGGGATTTATCAGTTAGCCCGCGGCGACGCCACAAGGGACTTGCACTTTGAGCCTTACGACCGCCTGCAGGCGGCGGGACACACCGTAGAGAGAGCAAACTATGAGCTTATCTATACCGCGCCCCTTGCACCGGGAACTTCCCTTGAAGATATTTATACCCGTTTCAATATCGACCACCCGAAAGATTTTAAGGGACACAGCCTTTCCATTTCCGATATTGTGGTGCTTCATCAGAACGGCGAAAATACCGCCCACTATGTAGACAGCGGCAGTTTTCGGAATGTGCCGGAGTTTTTGCAGGAGAAGCAGTCGCAGCTTATCCCCGACGAGCATTTGACCGGGGAACAGATTAGAACGCCGCGCGGCAGTTTTTATGTATCGGATATGAGCGTTGAACAGATGAAAGAAGCCGGGTATGGACTTCATCATCAATCCGACGACGGGAAATATCTGATTATGGGAAACGGTACGCGGGCGTTTGCCGTTGCCGCCGAACAGCCGGAAAAAGCTAACCCGTTAAAACATATCGAGGACACTATCGAGCAGAACGACAATAACTTTGACGGTATCATCAACAACACGCCGCAGACACCGACCGTGGACGCTCTGGAGCAGAAAGCAAAGGCGGGCGAGGTTATCTCCCTTGTTGACCTTGCGGAAGCTATCAAGACCGACCGGGAAAACGGCAGGGGCAAGAAAGCCGCAGCGAAGGAAAAGCCCTCTATCCGGGCGCAGCTCAAAGCGGATAAGGAACGGGCGGGAAAGAAGAAACCCACGAAGCAAAAATCGCAGGACTTGGAAAGGAGCTGACCTATGAATAAGTTTGAAGATGTAGACGTTATCGCTTCCCTTGAAGCGATTATGAAACAAAATACCGCTTTTTATCAGAATGATTTTGACCTTGATAGAAACATTTTACAGAAAGCGGCGGCAAGCCCCACAGCCGAGGACAGGCGGCTTTTATGGTTTTCCCGCCCGTCTGGGACGAGCTGCTTCCGGGAGCGCGACGTTTTTCTAAAAGGCACAAGACAGCATAACACATGGCGGTTTTACGGGGAACAGACGCGCGATAAAGTCCTTGCCTATGCGGTGGAGCTGACCGGGATTGTAAACGGAAAAATCAAAGGCAATCTCTATGAGCTTGACTATCCGCAGCATTTCCGGCACGTTAAGGAACAGGCATTACCCGCAGATAATTACACGCTGCTCTATGAGCATGGAGAACGGGTGCAGCCCGCCGGACAGTATCTTGACGGCAATCCCGACCCGCAGCTTGGGAAGTTTGAACGCTTTGAAGCGCAGCCTAATGACCCGGAAGCATTGCATTTTCTCATGCAGGAGGAAAAGCGCAGCTATGACCGCTTAAAGCCGGGGGATTTCAAGGCGCATATTACCGCATTGCATGACAGCCGGATTGAAGCCGAAGCACAGCGCATTGTAGCGGAAATGAAGCGGCAGGACAGCCCTAACAGCCCCAACAAAACACATTTCATGGTGGAGCTTTCGCCTTACTTTATGCAGTTAGCTTCTACAAAGGACACCGACCGTCTGTTTGCTATGCTGCCATACAAAACACTTTCTTTTTCTAAGATTGAGGGCAGACATGGCACTTTTGCATTTTTAGATAAAAGCGAGGACAGAAGCCGGAATATCCGAAAAGCGCGCCCCTCTGTCCGGGCGCAGCTTACCGCAGACAAGAAAACAGCCGCCCCGAAAAAGGCAGCGGCAAAAAGAAAAAATCACGATTTGGAGGTATGAGCATGAATAGATTTACTGTTGAGGAAACAAACCTTTTGAGCATTTACCATGAGGGAAGCAAGGCGCAGCTTATAGAGAACATGACCGCTGCGCTGCCTTACATGGACGCGGGATTACGGGAGCTTGCAAAGCGCACCCTTTTCAAAGTAGGCTCGCTGACCGAAGCCGAGTACAGGGAGCTTGCCGTTTATCCTGCTGATGAAGTATGACCGGGATTAAGCGGCTGTCGTCGCGACAAAGCCGCAAGGTAAACACCCTTGTGAAAAAGGAGTGCTGCAACTGCGAGAATGGCAACTGTATTTTACTGGACGACGGGGACACTTGCGTATGCCCGCAGCTCATTTCCTATTCCCTGCTCTGTAAGTGGTTTCGGATTGCCGTACTTCCTCTTGATAAGCTGCTCTATGCGGAACTCTATCAGACCGAGGACAGAAAGAAATGTACCGTGTGTGGCACGTTCTTTGCGTCCACCTCTAACAGCGTCAAATACTGCCCGGACTGTCGGAAGCGGATTACCCGCAGACAGGCAGCCGAGCGCATGAGAAAAAAGCGTACTCTTGTTACGCAGTAGGGGCGAAAAAAGCCTTTGATTGCAGGGCTTTTCGGACACAAAAACAAAGAGGTAAAGGATTGATACCTTTACCCCTAAAATCGCGGTTCTACTGCGTAACATTTCAAAAGCTGCACCTATGAGAAAACGGGCGCGGTGGCCAACATATCGGCTGCCGCGTCCGTTCTTTTTTTGCGCTCATTTATCCGCGCTCTGCTTCTTTTTCCCGTTCAGGCTGACGTTCCACTTTCAAAATACTGTCGATATTCTTCTTGATAACGTCGTATTCCTTGACCTGCTTTTTCAGCTTCCCATAGTCGGCATACAGGGCTTCTTTCTGCTCTTGAAGTGCTGCGTACTCTGCTTGCAGAGCGGCAAGGCTTGGTAGCTTGGTTATCCCCGCCGCCTTAATTGCCTTTGCCGCTGCTTCATAGAGAATAATATCGCTCTCATGGGCTGTCCGGTATTTCTCCTTATCTTTTGCCTTGCGGTAGGCAGCATAGGCGGGCTTGGTCTTTTGATAGGTATTGATATTCTTGATAAGCAGCGTCATATCGGTAAGCCGCTTTTCAACCTCTTTCAAGCTGTCCGCTGCCTGTTCGCTTGCTTTGGCAACTTCCGTGATTTTCGCGGTCAATTCTGCGTACTGTTCAATCTTATGTTCTGTCAAGAAATTCATGGTTTTCGCTGCCTGTTTCAGATTATGGATTTTTGCCCATTGCTCATAGCCCCGGCTTTCCTGCACCTTGATACTGTTCTGAATATCAATGAGCAGACTAACGCCGCCGCGATCTGCGCGGGGAGCTTTCGCAGCGCGGGCGCGTTTGCCGCTTATCCGTTCTCTGATAGCTTCCTCTGTATAATCTGCGCCGAGGGTTTTTAAGCGGGTAAACCGTTCCTGTCCGGGAGCGCGGCAGGATATATATTTTCCCTGCTTTATCTCATAGCCCGCCGCCTGCAATTTGGATAGCAATTCTTCAAAACTTGATACTTGGGGAATGAGCGCGTCCACGGCAATTTTCAGCTTGCCTTTCCAACTGGTACCTGTTTTCTCTGCCTGGTACTCTGCATAGCTTTTTCCCTTGCTGCCCCGGTTCGGAAGGACAACTGATAAGCCATGTTCCCGGCACAGCTTATCGCTCATGTTCCGTATACCGTAATAGCTGCGCTTGTTGGAATTGTACTTGTGGTGGTCTACGAAATTGACCGCGCAGAAAATAATGTGGTTATGGATATGCCCCTTGTCAATGTGAGTAGTCAAAACATATTCGTGCTGACCTTTGGTTACTGCGTCGGCAAGCTGCCGCCCTATTTCATGGGCGGTCTGATAGTCTACCTCTCCCGGCTCAAAGGCTTGTATCAAGTGGTGGGCTAAATTGCTGCCCTTATCCAACGCCTGCGACAGGGTAAAGGCAAACTCAATGTCTGCCGTTTCATAGGAGCAGCCAAAGGAGGACACAAGCATTTTCCCGTCCGTTTTCTCCGGGTTTTGGATATAGTCAAGGGCTTTGTTTAGCGTTCCCTTAATAGGCTTAATCTTTGTAACCGCCATATTTCCGCAAGCACCCCCTTTATTTCCTCTATGTCCTCTTGGTAGACGCTGCCCGTACTGTTCACACGCTTTGCAATCTGATTGACGTTGACACCGATTTTCTGTATCTCCGCTGTCATTGCTTTTATGTCGGTATGGTCTACTTGCACGATATACCCGTCAATGGCAATCTTGCGAAGATACGCCGCCATATTCCGGGTGGGTATCAGCTTCATTTTTTCAAGAATTAAATCCCGTTCTGCTTCCGTTACTCTGAATTTGATTTGCACCGTCCTTTTTCGTCCGTCCATGCTTTGACGCTCCTTTCCATTCCGAGGGTTTGGGACACTTCCCAACAAGCAATTTTGCCGACGTTGCCGCAGAGCAGGGCGGGCAAAATACGGAAGTGGGTACCCGCTTCCTATGCTTGCTAAGAAAGTTTTTTATCTTTTATACCCTTATTTCCCTCTACGGAGAAAAAGCCATTTTGCCGAACTTATACAAAAGAAAAACGTTGTAATCTTAAAAAGATTACAACGCTTCCTAAAATCCATATTCAATTTTAACGGACGTTCTCATTTGTCCTCTTTTTCGACTTCCTTAATTTCTTTCGCCGTTGCGGTTACAATCCGTATTCCCTTATCGCTCATAGTATCAAGCAATGTATCGAGCTGCCGACGTTGCGTGTTTTTTGTGTCCGGCTTCTCTAAAAGAAACTGGTCTACGGATATATCATAACGGAGCATAAGCTCAAAAAAGATTTGCAGACTTGGGTGTTGCCCTTTGTTCTCAATATTCGCAAGGTAGCGAGGAGAAATAAACATTTCGTCGCTTACTTTCTTGCGGCTCTCTTTTCTCTCTGTCCGCGCTGCTTTTATCGCTTCTCCAAAAGCCTTGAAGTCATATTTTTCTACTGGTCTTTTTGCCATAATTATTCACCCAGTTACATTGTACTGTTCCTCTTTTCTCTTGGATATGTCTACATAATTCATAGCAGTAGCTTAAATAATTCATAGTTAAGCACTTGCTATTATTCGTCTGTCCGATTATAATTATACTGATTATGTATGAGGAAAGGACTGGTAAATCATGGAATATATGTCTTGCCCCGAAGCAGCCGAAAAGTGGGGTATATCTGAAAGGCGGGTACAGATACTTTGTAGCCAAAACCGCATACCGGGCGTTTCAAAACTGGGGTATATGTGGCTGATACCTACGAACGCTGAAAAGCCGATTGACGGTAGAACAAAGCAAGGAAAGGAACGAGATAAAAAATGAAACAGTTATTTCTATTAGAAGATGATATGAGCTTAATCAGCGGTCTTTCCTTTGCCGTAAAAAAACAAGGATATGAAATAGATGTTGCCCGTACCACACTGGAAGCTGATACTTTATGGGAAAATGGTAAATATGATTTGGCAATTTTAGATGTATCGCTTCCCGATGGTTCTGGCTTTGATTTCTGCAAAAAGATACGCAGTACCTCAAAAGTACCTATCATGTTTCTTACTGCCGCAGATGAAGAAACAGATATTATTATGGGGCTTGATATAGGCGGTGACGATTATATTACAAAACCTTTCAAATTAGCAATATTCCTGTCAAGGCTTAATGCACTGCTCCGCAGGAGTGAAAATTTTAATACCGAAGTTACAGAATTGACCTCCAACGATATAAGCATAAGGCTTTTGAAAGGCGAGGTCTATAAACAGGGAAAGTTACTTGAACTGACAGCAAGCGAGTATAAATTGTTATGTTTCTTTATGGAAAATCCCGACCAGGTACTTTCCGCAGAACAGATTTTGGGGAAACTATGGGATTGTAATGAAAATTATATAGATAATAATTCCCTTACCGTATATGTCCGCAGGCTCCGTACAAAAATTGAGGACAATCCGGGAGAACCGAAGCGTATTGTTACGGTTCGCGGCATGGGCTATAAATGGAATACAGTAGATTGAGGTGTATGATGAAAATATTGGCAAACCGAAAAATTAAATTTCTTTTTTGCAGTATCTTGTCCTGTATCTTGGTTTTTGTACTGATTTCAACCGTGTTAGTGAACCTTGATGTTAGAAATACGGTGTATTACATCATATTTTGCAGCGTATGTATGGGAGCTGCAATCCTGTTATTCTGCTACGGATATTTTAAGGAACAACATAAAATAATGGAAAATGCTATATCGCAGATTACAGAATATATTTCCGGGAACAAAGAAGTTACCATTGAATGTAACGATGAAGGCGAGCTATACAGACTGTTCCATGAAGTTAATTCTTTAGTTGCAATCTTGAACGCCCATGCTGAAAACGAAAAGAGCGCAAAGAAATTTTTGCGAAATACCATATCAGATATTTCACATCAGCTAAAGACACCGCTTGCTGCTCTCAATATTTACAATGGTATTATACAGGGCGAAGCAAAGGAACTGCCGACCATACAAGAATTTAGCCAGCTTTCCGAGCAGGAGCTTGACCGTATAGAAACACTGGTACAAAGTCTTTTGAAAATCACAAAGCTGGATGCGGGTACGATTATATTGGAAAAATCTTTAGAAAATGTATCTGAGCTTGCAAAGAACATAAAAAAGCATTTCCTGTTTCGTGCCGAACAGGAGGGAAAAGAAATCTGTTTATCCGGCAATGAAGAAATTAAACTTTTATGTGACCGAAACTGGATTATCGAAGCTATCAGCAACCTTGTAAAGAACGCTCTTGACCACACAGAAAAAGGCGGACTTATCCGTATTGAGTGGCGGGCGTTCACTTCTATTGTTCAGATAAGCGTAAAAGATAACGGAAGCGGCATACACCCGGATGACTTATACCATATTTTTAAGCGGTTTTATCGTAGCCGTTTTTCTAAAGACACACAGGGTATAGGGCTTGGCTTGTCACTCACAAAAGCGATTGTAGAAGCCCATAACGGAACGATTGAAGTTGATAGCACAGTGGGAATGGGAACCTCTTTCACAATAAATTTTCTTAACCCTACAAAATTGTAGGCTGATTGTAATATTGATGTAGGGTTTCTCTGTTATATTGGGGCTATCAAAACAGAAAGAGGTGTTTACACATGAACTTATTGGAAGTCAACAATATTTGTAAAACTTACGGAAGCGGCGAAACCGCCGTACACGCTTTGAAAAAGGTCAGTTTTTCCGTTCCAAAGGGCGAGTATGTGGCTATCGTCGGAGAATCCGGCTCTGGAAAAAGTACGCTGCTTAACATGATAGGCGCACTTGATACGCCTACGTCCGGTAAAGTCGTAATTGGCGGCAAAGAAATTTTTTCCATGAATGACAACAGGCTTACAGTCTTTCGCCGTAGAAATATCGGGTTTATTTTTCAGGCGTTTAATCTTATTCCCGAACTGACCGTTGAGCAAAATATCATTTTTCCGGTGCTGCTTGATTATCAGAAACCGGACAGAAAATACTTGGAAGAACTGCTTACGGTTCTTAATCTGAAAGAACGGCGCAATCATTTACCGAGCCAGTTATCCGGCGGTCAGCAACAGCGTGTGGCAATCGGACGCGCCCTTATCACACGCCCGTCGTTAATCCTTGCAGACGAGCCAACGGGCAATCTTGACACACAGAACAGTAGCGAAGTCATAGCCTTGTTGAAAGAAGCGTCAAGGAAATATGAGCAGACCATTATTATGATTACTCATAACAGGAGTATTGCACAGAGCGCAGATCGGATATTGCAGGTATCAGACGGTGTGCTGACCGATTTGGGGAGGTGCCGCGAATGAAAAGCTATTTAAGCCTTGTGCCTATTTCTGCAAAGGTACATAAGCGTCAAAGTCGTATGACACGCATTTGCATTATCCTTGCGGTATTTCTCGTAACCTCTATTTTTTCTATGGTAGAAATGTGGACAAAAGCGGAAACCACAGCTATGCGCCACAATCACGGAGACTGGCATATAGCTCTGCAAAATATACAGGATAATGAAGCGGAGCAAATCAGAAAAGACAATGATGTAGCATTTTCTTCTTGGTACGACAGTATAAACGCAAACGCAGAACAAGATTATTATATAGGCGGCAAAAATGCTGTTATTTATGGTATCGAAGAAGCATACTCAACCAATATTATGAATTATCCAACCGAGGGCAATTATCCGCAGAATGAAAAAGAAGTGGTACTGAGTGCTGATGCAAAAGAACTTTTCGGAGTTAAAGTTGGGGACAGCATTACCTTAAATACTCATGCAGGGGATTTGGGATATACCATTACTGGATTTTATCAAGATGATTCTGAATTTAACAGTATGGTAAACGGAATTTGCGTATATGTGAACCGGGATACTTTTAATCATATCCGCAGTTTGAACGGAGAAACATCTGCTTCTCAATTCTACATTCGTTTTCAAAATGAAAACAGATTGAAAAAAACGATTGCTGATTTCAAGCTGAAATACAATTTAACTGACGAAAATGTAAAAGAAAATATGGCTGTTTTAAGTATGTTGGGAGCCAGCAGTAACGACAGTATAAATCAGCTATACCCATTAGCGGCAATCTGCTTTGTCATTATACTAATTTCGGGTGTGTTTATGATTTCAAGCTGCATGAATAGTACTGTGGCACAACGGACGAAATTTTTTGGTATGATGAGGTGTATCGGTGCAAGTAAAAAACAAATCATACATTTTGTAAGGCTTGAAGCATTGAATTGGTGTAAAACGGCAATTCCGATTGGTTGTATACTGGGAACAATAACCTGTTGGATATTATGTGCGATATTAAGATTTCTCGTAAAGGGAGAATGGGCAGATATGCCGCTTTTTTCCGTAAGTGTGACGGGTATTCTTTGCGGAGCTGTCGTTGGTATTGTTACAGTATTTATCGCAGCTCATTCCCCTGCAAAACAGGCAGCAAAGGTCTCGCCGGTAGCCGCAGTATCGGGAAACACAGGAACATCAAAGCATGGAGGTTGTGCAGCAAAGTCAGGCGTTTTCAAGATAGAAACTTCTTTAGGTATTCATCACGCAACCGAGGCAAAGAAAAATTTATTCCTTATTACAGGCTCATTTGCGCTTACGATTGCTCTTTTTCTATCGTTTGCCGCCTGCCTTGACCTTGTGCATAAGCTACTTCCGTCTGTAAGCGATTTTACACCGGATATAGTCATAAGTAGCGAAGATGAAACAAATTCCGTAGACAGAAATCTTGCGGAAGATATTTCAGAAATCCCCGGAGTAAAATCCGTTTTCGGTACAAAACTTCATGTAGCATATCCTGTTGAAATTAACGGCAATGCAGGAACAGTTGATTTGTTTTCCTATGACGAGTCCATGCTTGACAGCTTTAAGAAGTCAGTTATGAGTGGAGATTTATCAAAAGTCTATGGTAATTCTGGCTATGCACTGGCGATTTATAATCAAGATAATCGGTTAAATGTTGGCGACAAAATAAAAATCGGAGATACAGAAATTGAAATTGCGTGTATCGCTTCCGAGGGAGTAGGTAGTGTCAGCGGTGCTGCAACAATGGTCTGTTCAGAAGAAACCTATACACAGCTTACAGGAGAACAGGACTATGCCTTAGTAAGTGTCGTATTGGAAAAAAATATATCCGAAACAGAAGTAAGCAAAATCCGCAACTTATCAAGTGATTATGTGTTCGCAGACAACCGGGCAGAAAACAGTGATGTCAATGGTTCCTATTGGGTATTCCGGCTTGCAGCATACGGTTTTCTTGCAATTATTTCATTCATCACGATATTAAACATTATGAACAGTATTTCCATGAGTGTGTCCGCAAGAATAAAACAATACGGAGCAATGCGAGCAGTTGGTATGGGAAATCGGCAAATTACAAAAATGATAACGGCTGAAGCAATCACTTACGCTGCCTGTGGTACAATTATTGGATTTGTTTTAGGTCTGTTGCTTCACTATCTGATTTATGTAAAGATAATTGTTACGCACTTCGGAGGAACATGGAAAGTCCCTGTTGTTCCAATGGAAATCATAGTCCTTTTGGTTCTTGTTTCGTGTATTTTGGCTGTATATGCCCCGGCAAAGCGTATAAGAAACATGGCAATAACAGCAACCATAAATGAGTTATAAAATAGAAATATAATATCTGCCGCACGACGGCAAAAGAAAAAAAGCCGTCGTAAAGCAGACACATTTTCACGCGCCTATTCTATCGCGGCGGCTTTGATTTTTCAGAGCCGCCGTTTCTTTTCGTCTATCCCAAACCTACGACGACCCAAACACCGTGAACTGACACGGCGGCATTTTAGGAGGTTGCCGCCGTGTCTACTTTGGTATTCCATAATACCCATGAGCTTCATCAATTAAAAAAAGCATAGCTCCACCACCGGGCAAGTCTACCCATGAGTATGAACTGTCAAATCATCTGAATACTGCTTACATTTCCTTTGCGTCCGTCTGCGCCTTGCAGACGGGCGCATTTTGTGTTTTTCAAAACTTTTTTGAAAAACTTTTCTATTCCGTTTGGCAAATCTGCGGTGCGTCCGTGGAAGGCAGCCGAAAGGGGATAAATAACCCGCCCCCGGGACGAAAGGGGGTGAGAACATGGATTATCCTAATCGGTTGGAATGGCAGACAAGATGTGAGTTTAATGCGTACTGCAAACACACGCTACGCAACGAACTGATTGACGCCTGCCGGGAAAGCAAAAGTCGGCGAAAGCACGAAGTCAACTTTTCAGACCTTGCCCCGCATGAGGAAAAGCAGCTTTATACCGTTGACAGATATTTTGTCAATGAGGACGAGGACGCTTTTTGTGCAGGCGGTTTGAAGATTACGGCGAAGCTGCTTGCCGAAGCAATGCACTCCCTGCCGGAAGAAAAACGGCAAGCTGTTTTACTGTATTACTTTTTCAGCATGACCGACGCTGAAATCGCGGAGCTTATGAAAGTACCCCGCAGCACAGTACAGTATAGACGGACAAGCTCTTTTGAACTGCTAAAACGATATTTGGAGGAACGCGCTGATGAATGGAACGAATTGTAATGAAAATGAGCGCGGCTTGTTACCCTACCCGGTCATTTTAGCCGCGACAAAGGGCGACCCCGATGCCATGAAAATTGTAATGCAGCACTACCAAAGCTACATAGCCCATTTGTCTATGAAGAAAATCCGCGACGAAAGCGGCAATACCTATTACGGCGTAGACGAGGACTTACGGGAACGGCTGCAAGCAAAGCTCATGCGGGCTGTCCTATCCTTTAAGACAGATAATTAAAAAAGCGAAGTGTTCCACCCCTTTCCGCTTTGCGTATTTCTGTCTTTTGTACCTTGACAAAGAAAGCGGCGCAAGATAACGGCGGCGCAGCATAGGGCAAATCAGATACGTTCCTTTTGCGCCGAGCCATGCGGCGGGTGCGCCATGACGTTATCCCGGCGGGACTTTCCCGCCCGGGATAACCGAGCGACCAACACCGACGCCGGAAAACAGGCATAGCAGCCTGTCGGCGACGAAGCGCAAAATACATAATGATACTCCCTTATCGCCATAGTCCGAGCGTTCAGAGCGTCGCAGGCAATGGGTAGGGCTGCGCGAGAACCGCGCAGGGGTGCAATTCCCGTGAGGTTAAGAAGCTAATTGACCGTCTGATTAAAGCTCCTTTATAAATTACCGGGAATAGTGGACTTGCCACTATTCATAAACTGAACTATTAAACGAGCGAAAGAAAGGGGGCTTTTCTTTTGTCGCAAAATCAATCTTCCGTTACCACAACGGAACACAAAATTGGAAAAGTTACTTATCTTGTATGTTCGGCGCAGAGTGAACGAGCGACGGATACACTCGACAAAAAGATAAAAAAGCTCATTCGTAAAGATATGGAGCTAAACGCCGCAAACGCCCGAAAATAGGGCGTTTTTTCATATTTAGGACATGACTTTAGCAGCGGTTCATGGTATAATTTTATCAGTACAAATACCATGCTTGTCTGCTGTCAGAGAGGAGGACAAAATGTTACAGGCAGACAAGATAACCGCTTTATATTGCAGATTAAGTCAAGAGGATATGCAAGCCGGAGAAAGCGAAAGCATACAGAACCAAAAGCTAATTTTACAGAAGTACGCAGACGACCACCATTTTTTCAATACGCGCTTTTTCGTTGATGACGGATTTTCCGGTGTAAGTTTTGAGCGTGAGGGGCTTCAATCCATGCTCCGCGAGGTAGAAGCCGGAAACGTGGCAACGGTCATAACAAAAGACCTCTCCCGTCTTGGACGTAACTATCTTAAAACCGGGGAGCTTATCGAAATTGTTTTCCCGGAATACGAAGTGCGCTATATCGCCATTAACGACGGTGTAGACACAGCAAGGGACGACAACGAATTTACCCCGCTGCGAAACTGGTTTAATGAGTTTTACGCTCGCGATACTTCAAAGAAAATTCGGGCGGTCAAACAGGCAAAGGCGCAGAAAGGCGAGCGCGTCAATGGCGAAGTGCCTTACGGCTACATAGCTGACCCTAACGACCGCAATCATTTATTGCCCGACCCGGAAACAGCACACATTGTAAAACAGATTTTTGCTATGTATGTGCGCGGCGACCGTATTTGTGAAATACAGAACTGGCTGCGAGAGCATGAAATACTGACCGTTTCCGAAATGCGTTATCGTCGTTCCGGGAGCTGCCGCCACCCGCGCCCACACCCGAACTGTATTTACAACTGGCCGGATAAGACGCTGTATGACATTCTTACCCGTAAGGAATATTTGGGGCATACTATTACAGGCAAAAGCTATAAGGTATCTTACAAATCAAAAAAGACAAAGAAGAACCCGGAAGAAAAGCAATACTTCTTCCCTAACACACATGAACCTTTGATTGATGAAGAAACCTTTGACCTTGCACAGAAACGGATTGCTACCAAACACCGCCCTACGAAAGTAAACGAAATCGACATTTTTTCGGGACTTCTCTTTTGCGGAGATTGCGGCTACAAAATGTATTTGCAGCAGGGAGCCGGAACATTAGAGCGAAAACACGCTTACACTTGCGGGAAATACAGAAACCGTATCAGAACCGGGGAACTTTGCACCACACATTATATCCGTAAAAGCGTATTGAAAGAACTTGTCCTTGCCGACCTGCAACGGGTACTGTCCTATGTGCAGACCCACGAACAGGCATTTATCCAAACGGCGAATGAGTGCAGCGAGCAAGCCATGAAGAAAACAATGGCGCAGCAGCACAAGGAGCTTGACAAGGCACAGGGCAGAATGAGCGAATTAAACGTCTTATTCCGTAAACTGTATGAGGACAACGCTTTAGGGAAGCTCTCTGATGAACAATTTGCTTTCTTGACTTCCGGCTATGATGAAGAAAAAAAGACGCTGACGCGACGTATCGCGGAATTGACACAGGAGCTTGACACCGCCGCCGAGCGCAGCGCAGACGTGAAAAGGTTTGTTACCCTTGTCCGTAAATATACGGCGATTGAGGAATTGACTTACGAGAACGTCCATGAATTTATCGACCGTATTCTTATTCACGAACTGGATAAGGAAACGAACACCCGAAAAATTGAAATCTTTTATAGCTTTGTCGGCAGAGTTGATACAGGCGACAAGCCAACCGAAAGTATCTCCTATTTCAGACAGATAGGAGCCGACGTAAAGAGTTATGCTATCTAACATATATCAAAAAGAGGTAAGATAACCGCCCCTACAAAAAAGGTTACGTTATCTTACCTCAACAAAATTAGTGCCGGTACAAAAGGAGACGGGGACATTCAATGGAGGATATAACAATGGAGAGCTTCGTCTTGATGAGGATACGATGAGTGCGTACCGCGGACAATTGCGGATGGAGCTGACCTTAAGTGAATATCGTTTATTTCAGGTGTTTATGCATCACATCGGACAGATATTGACCAGAGAGCAGCTGATGGAACGCCTGTGGTCAGTCGATGAGGCCTTTGTGGATGACAATACGCTGTCCGTCTATATGAGGAGACTGCGGCAGAAGCTTGATGCAGGAAGAGAGATATCCTGCATTACGACAATACGCGGTGTGGGGTATCGGATGGAGTCACTGAAGGAGTAAAGAACCGGAGGACAGGTCCCGAAGGTGCAGCTAACGATGGAAGAAGGAATTGGAAGGCAGAGGAAGACGCCGGACAACGATGAAAGAAAGGATTGAAGGCAGGATAAAATGCAGGAAAGAGCAGTCAGATTTTATTTATGGAGCAGTATCCTTCTGACCGGGATATGCAGTGGCGCAGTATATCTGATATGTCGTGTGATGGTGGGAAATATGCAGACGGATCTTTGTCAGAGAATTACTTTGCTGGCGGGTCTTATTGTATTATGGATATACGGGGGCTGGAGTCTTAGCAGACTCAGTAGACAAGTGGACCGGACCGGGGATGTGCTGGAGGAGATTCTCGCAGACAGCGCTAGGGAGGAGGAAATTCGTCAGCCGGAAATGGTGTGGGAAGAGAAGTTGTTTCACCGATATCAGGAAGGCGTTGTCGGACGGCTGGAAAGCCATCTGTTGGAATGTGTTCATATATTGGGACAGAGAGAAGTGTCGCATCATGCAGAGCAGAGATATTTAAAAGAGATGATGACAGATATTTCTCATCAGATCAAAACCCCGCTGGCATCGCTTCAGGTGTTTTTGGACATCTTTGAGAAGGAGCTCACGAAGCCGCCGATGTCGGATATGGTTGTGCAGGCACGAAGACAGGCAGACCGAATTCACAGGCTGGTGATGGGGCTTTTGAAGCTGACACAGCTTGAATCCGGGATGCTTCCGATGGAAAAGGAAGTCTGTAACCTGGAAATGATGTTGCGGGAATGTGGTCAGCTGGTGGCAGATGGGTTCCGGGATAAACAGCTTCAAATCCATTATCACGGAGCGCATGATTGCAGGGTATGGTGTGAAAGGGAATGGATGACAGAGGCGTTTCAGAATCTGATCAAAAACTGTTGTGAGTATAGTCCGCAGGAAGGAACGCTACAGATCCTGTGGTCGGAGACGCAGATGGCATATATTGTGCAGATCAGCGATCAGGGACCGGGCATCGAGCAGGGCGAGCTCCCAAAGATATTCAACCGTTTTTACAGGGTTCACCGGAGTGGTCAGGAAGGCAGTCCGGAGGGTATAGGTATTGGGCTGGCACTTGCAAAGGAGATCGTGGAGCGGCAGGGAGGAACCCTTGTGGCATACAGCAGCACCGATGCACCAAGCTTTACCCGTTTTGAGGTAACTCTGTTAAAGAACTTGCATTGATCACAAAGCGGATAGGGCATGGGAAGGCTTTTAATGCTACTCCGGGAGACAGAGGATGCGGATACGATCCTGTGCTGTCCGGGATACATGCCAGCGTTTGAAATACTGATGAGCTTCATCCAGATATTCCTGAGGAAGTCCGTTTTCGATACGCCAGATGTAGCGGCAGATCCTCTGGTAATGCAGAGGAAGCCAGCCTGCGGTCTGGGAACCGTTCTCCAATGGAAGGAATACTTCGTGAAGACCGGCTTCTGTCTCCTGTTGATAGATCTGTAAAAATACCGTAAGGATACAGAAAAGTTCATTGTCCTGATTTTGGGACAGATTCTCCTGTGTGAAATGAAGTGCCTCTTCGTAGTCGCGGAAGTCGATCATCGAGATCAGAGTGCTGACCGCATTGTCTCTGCTGACTGCGGTATTAGTGCTGCCATCCGTTGTCTGTGTCGCAATAAAGCGTTTACAGGCGTCAATCTCGACCTGATTATCCGGATAATATTCTTCGAGATAGGTCTTACGGTAGGTATGATAATCTTTCAGATTCTGTGCACCGCTGTCGTGCAGTACCCACGGTGTCTCCTGATATGGAACGGCAATGCGGTATCCGGCGCGCGCAAATTCCTGACACTGGGACAGATCATAGAAATCCCATCCGGTAAACAGATCTGAGCGCCAGAGGAAATCCTGTTGTGTCATCATAAGCAGTCCGTCGATCGCTTCAACAATAGCGAAGCTGCGGTTAGACGGAATCGGCACATCAAAATAATCATCGGAGGTTGTCAGCAGGTGGGAACGCAGTGCGCCGGTGCGCATTGGATTTGTCCAGATACAGCCATTTTTGTGAAGCTGTTTCGTTCCAACCATACCGATCATACCGATCTGTGGGTTTTCCTGAAAGATTGCAAGTGTATCCTGAAGGAAGTGCTTATTAAGGATTAAAGCATCCTGATGAAGATATACTTTGTATTTGGCGTCGGTTTGAAGCATACCGGCATTGTAGCCCTCTGCCATAGAATTTGCACCGCGGATCGGCAGAACATTGACAACAAATCCCTCAGGAACCGTGAGCTGTTTGATATAAATCTCACACTCGTGAAGAGCGGACTCACTGTCGGTGCAAATAATAAAACTGACTTTTTGCGCATTCATATAGGCATCTTCCTTTCTGATCGATCATTATGCGGAATGTTCTTATTTTTTCTTTTTCTTCTTTTTATTATTATTTGACGGCTGTTTCTCTGCAGGTTCTGATGTCTCAAATACAAACGCCATGTCCTTTCGGAGCTTATAGTTGATACCGAGTCCGATTCCGATCAGTGTGTAGAAGATTGGTGACAGAGCAACACAGGAATCGTTTGTCAGGCAGAGGATCAGGTATCCGATCACTGCACCAAGCACACCGACGCCGATGAAGGTCATATATTCGGAATAATGACATCTCCAGTAGATACGGATCGAATCGATCAGATACCAGCCGAAGAAGATCAGCAGTGCGATCAGTGAAAGCACACCGGTCTGCACACCAACCTGCAGATACATACAGTGCGGCTTGGTGATCAGCTCGTTGATATGACCGGAATTATACATGCCGACAAGGTCATTATTTGGAAATGCAATGATAAAGGTATCCGGACCGCTTCCGAGAAAGAAATATTTTTTCAGAAGAGGGATGGAACGATCCCACATGTAACCACGCATGTTGGCAAGCTTATAATGCTTGTCAAGATAAGGAACGCTCTCTTTGATCGTAGCAAGCTTCATCATAGCATTGTTGCCGCCGCGGCAATAGTAGCCGCTTTGTCCCTCTGTGTTCATCAGGTTGGAAAGATACCATGCATTGCCATCGATCGTAATCTCAAAACCATGGAAGGAATCATCCTGAACGGCTGCAAAGCTGAATGGGAAACGTGGGTCGGTGATATTGTTGGTCACACCGTCCTCTGCAAGTGCAAAACCAACTTCCTTGCCAGAGCCGTCTGTCAGCTCAAAATAGTCGGCTCCGTTTTTGTCCTGCAGCATCTTGATCACAAGCTGATCGTTTTTGGTGGTCTTGCCATTCTCTGCGGCGTTTCGCTCGGCAGACTGGTAGACAACCGTGACGTCATTCTCGTTTGTCTGGATCTCCTTGAGCGGATAATATTCTGCCTCAGAGGTAAACATCCCCTGCAGACGATTCAGCAAAACATTGTTGTTCATTGCATTGACGGCGAAGAAGGCGGCAATGATCAGAACGATACCGCTTGTCGCGATGATCCAGTTCTTGATGAAAACCTTTCTCATGCACAGAAGCATTACAATCAGTGAAACGGCAAGCGCAATGATACCGGCACGGGACTGGGATGCAAACAGGATAATAACGACGGCAACAAGTAATACGGCACTTGCAATACGCTGCCAGAGCTTTTTGACGGCAAAGATCAGTGTCAAAAGAACCGGAATGGTAAGTGCAGCATAAAATCCAACATAGTTTGGATTATATAAGGTCATATAAGGACGCCCCTTTTCGAAATTAAAAACGAGCTCTTCCTTGTAAGTAGACGGCTTGATCAGGCTCTGACCAAACTTAGTCTGGAAAAAGTCATGACCGAACGCCTGGGAAAGACCGAGGAATGACATGATGGCAATACCGATCATAAACCAGTTCATGGTTCGCTTCAAAGCCGATTCACTTTGCATGATAAAAAAGCTGTAGTAAACCATCAGACCGTACCCGAGAAGTACCCAGACAGATTCAAACTGCTCGAAGATTCCGTGGAAAGAGAAATAGGAATACTTGGATGCGATCGCAGAGAGAAGAGACAGTCCGCAGTAAACAGCGATCGGAATGAGCTGCTTGATCCAGATTGGATTCTTCTCAACGGCAAAGAAAAGATATATCAGGCAAAAGACCAGATAGCCACAGGTGATGATGATCCAGACCATTTTAAAATATAAGAAAAAGTCTGTGACATCCGTGTAGGTGGTAAACCACTCAAACTGGCCAAGATTGTTGTTATAGTTATGCATCATCGTGATCAGCGGAATGATCGCAAGAAATGCAATAATTGGAAGCAGCAGACCAAGAGGGAACTTTTCTTCCTTCTGGGGCTGTTTTCGTTTGTTTTTGTTGTATGACATAATTTCCTCCAGATAATATTATATTTACTTCGTAAAGTAACTCTTTCTAATTATAAACGTTTTCTTATGATTTCTCAACCGAAAAAGGAAAAACAGTGAGAGTCTCTTCTTATGTGCGTCTTCTCATGTGTATAGGATTGCCCCCTTTTAAATTGTGATAAGATATGTTATGATAACGGCAATGGTTAAGAATTAAGGAGCCGGACAGAAGGCTTCGGAGTGAGGATAGATATGGATAATTATAATGGAGAACGAGAAATGCCGGACAGATATTCGCTGAGAGGTAAGGTCTTTCATCGCCTGAGAGAGGATATACTGTCTGGAAAGTATGCACAGAATGATGAGCTGAGAGAGGCGGCGATCAGTAAGTCCATGGGGGTTTCCAGAACGCCGGTCAGGGAGGCATTAAGACAGCTTGAGCTGGAGGGGCTTGTGACGATCATTCCCAACAAGGGAGCTTACGTTAATGGCATCACCGCGAAGGACATTTTTGATATTTATGAGATCCGCTCTTATCTGGAGGGGCTTTGTGCCAAGTGGGCGTGCCGCAATATTACGGAGGAGCAGCTTGACAATCTGGATGAGATCACATATCTGAGTGATTTTCATATCCAGAGAGAACACTGGGAACAGATATTTGAACTGGATAACCGTTTCCATCTGCTGTTGTACAAGGCATGCGGCAGTACGGTGCTGGAGCATATTCTGTCGGACTATCATCATTATGTGGAGCGTGTCCGTAAGAATACGTTGTCCTCGCAGGGGCGTGCCGGCAAAGCGGCCGAAGAGCACAAGGCTATCTTAAACGCAGTCCGCGAGAAGAACGAGGAGCTGGCAGAGAAGCTTGCCAATGAGCACATTTACCGTTCCCTGGAAAATATTAAGAAGCAGGGCATGGAAAATCTGATGAAATAGACAAAGAGCCTGCGAGGGCTCTTAATGCGATGACAGGGGAGAAACAGGGGAAAGATATCAATGGAAAAAGAAATGAAAAATTACGACCCTTATAAAAGGACAATCTTATTTTTTGCATCCTTGGTCAATATTATATTAATGACAGCAATTTTTGCGTATGCCTGGTATGGTTACTATGCATCGACCATGTACCAGCTGACCTTCTACCGCAAAGGACATTATGCACTGCTTGCTTTGTATGCGCTGCTGATGTTCTTCTTTTCGACCATGTACGGCGGACTCAAGATCGGACAGCTTCGCCGGATCGAGGTGATGCTGTCTCAGTATCTGAGTCTTTTGTTTACGAATATAGTAGCATATATGGTGATCTGCCTTCTGGCGTTTGGCTTTGTAAATCCGGGGCAGCTTTGCCTGGTATTTCTGGTAGAGATGATCGTTTCTACAATATGGAATGTGATCATTATCTATTTTTATAACCGTATTTTCCAGCCATGGAAGATCCTGCTGATCTACGGGGAACGTCCGGCCGCCGATCTGGTGTATAAGGTGGAGGCAAGAAGAGACAAGTATGCGATCTACGATGCGATCAATGTGGATGAGGGCATTGATGCGATCGCCGAGAAGATGAAGTCGTTTCAGGCGGTGATCATCGGTGATATTTCTGCCATCAAGCGAAATGATATTCTGAAATACTGCTATGCGCATAAGATTCGTGCATATGTGATTCCGAAGGTGTCTGATATTATTCTGATGGGAGCGGACCGGATCCATGTATTTGATACACCGTTTCTTTTGTCGAAGGGATATACGTTAAGCTTTGACCAGCGTTTTGCCAAGAGAACACTTGATCTGGTCATTGCCGTACCGCTTACGGTACTTTTATCGCCGGTGATGCTGCTGACGGCTCTTGCAATCAAGCTGTATGACAGAGGACCGGTATTTTACAGGCAGGTGCGCTGCACCAAGAACAACCGGGAGTTTGAGATCATCAAGTTCCGCAGTATGATCGTCAATGCAGAGAGCGACGGCGTGGCGAAGTTAGCCTCGGAGAATGACAGCCGTATCACACCGGTCGGTCATTTTATCCGCGCTACACGTATTGATGAGCTGCCGCAGCTGTTTAATATCATTCGTGGGGATATGTCCTTTGTGGGACCAAGACCGGAGCGGCCGGAGATCATTAAAGAATACTGTGAGAATATGCCGGAATTTGCGTTCCGTACCAGAGTGAAGGCGGGACTCACCGGATTTGCTCAGGTCTACGGCAAATATAATACAACTCCTTACGATAAGCTGAAGCTGGATCTTTTCTATATTGAGAATTACTCCTTCTGGATGGATCTCAAGCTGATCCTGATGACTGTGAAAACAGTCCTGAAAAAGGACGCTACGGAGGGCGTTGCCGAGGGACAGGTGACGGCGCAGAAGGATGTGGCGGATCAGGATCCGGAATCAGTCGAAGAAATTGTGAAGGAAATCGTGAAAAAGTAGCGGGGATATTGGAATATGAAGGCATTGATAGTCACAAGGGTGAGCGGATTTTTGCCGCAGTTTGAAGCCAATAATGTGAAGATACTGCAGGAGATGGGCTTTGAGGTTCATTATGCTGCTAATTTTAATACGGTTGTATACGGAAAGGATAATCATCGTCTGGACGGGATGGGTCTGACCTGTCATCAGATCGATTTTGAGCGTTCACCGTTCTCGCCGGGCGTAAGCAAAGCATACCGGCAGTTAAAGAAGCTTTTAGAGCAGGAGAATTTTGACCTGATCCATTGTCATATGCCGATGAGTGGTGTTGTGGCACGTCTGGCAGCACAGGCGGTACGTAGGAAAACAGGACGCAAGGTGCCTGTTCTTTATACGGCGCACGGTCTTCATTTTTATGAGGGAGCACCGTGGAAGAACTGGATCTATTATCCGGTGGAGCGTTATCTGTCCCGATTTACGGACAGATTGATCCTGATCAATGACGAGGATTACCGCAGAGCGCAGAGCTTTCCGGTGCGTGGGAGCGTAGAGCGGATCATGGGAATCGGCATGCGGCTGGATGCACTGCAGGACAGCCGGAAGACCGATTATACCATGGGGAAGACCGATGCAAAGGTGGATCTTTATGAACGCTACAGCATTCCGGACAATTATGGAATACTGATCAGCGTCGGAGAGCTGACGAAGCGAAAGAATCATATTGTGATGATCGATGCGATGAAAGAGCTGTTGGATCTTCCTCTGGTCTATGTGATCTGCGGATCGGGACCGTGGGAGGACAAGCTTAAGGAGCATGTGAAGGAGCAGGGGCTTGAGAACCGCGTCAAGTTTGCCGGCTATGTGGATGAGGTGCCGGCGATGCTTCGCAAGGCAGATTGTTTTGTGTTTCCGTCCTTTCAGGAGGGACTGCCGGTAGCTGTGATGGAAGCAATGGCAGTGGGACTGCCGGTGATCGCCACAAGGATCCGCGGAATCACTGATCTTCTGGAACATACGCAGGGCGGTTATCTGGTCGATGACTGGGAGCCGGAGAATTACGCCGTGAAGGTGCGCCGTATGTTTTCGGAACGGGGCGGCAAAAGTGAGACAGACCGCGAGACGAGACGAGGTGAGATGGGACGCTGGAACCGCAGAAGAGTCAGGGACTTTGCTCTTCCGGTGGTAGAGCGCAAAATGCGTGAGATTTATCAGTCCGTGATGGAGGAGATCAATGAAAACACTACAAATACTGATGTCAACCTATAATGGAGCCGAATATATCAGAGAGCAGCTCGACTCGCTTCTGGAGCAGGACTGTGAGAAATATGCGAAGGCATCCTTTCAGATACAGATCCGGGACGACGGTTCGGTAGATGGAACACAGGATATTCTGGAGGAATATGCCGTAAGATATCCCGGGAAACTCCATTGGTATCAGGGAGAGAACGTCGGCGTGATCCGAAGCTTTTTTGAACTGCTTTCGCGGGCGGACGAGGCTGATTATTATGCGTTCAGCGATCAGGATGATTACTGGATGCCGGATAAGATGACAAGTGCCATCGAACGTCTGGAGACAATGACAAAGGAGAAGCCGGCACTTTACTGCTGTCGGCCAAAGCTTGTCGATCAAAAGCTGCAGCCGCTTACCTCAGAGATTGAACGGCCGCCGATGCGTCCGGGCTTTTGCAATGCCATGATCGAGAATATTGTGACAGGCTGTACGGCGGTATTTAACCGGGTGATGCGTGATATGATAGCCAGGGAACTTCCGCAGTTTACGGTGATGCATGACTGGTGGCTTTATCTGACAGCAGTCTGCTTTGGTGAGATTTATTATGATGAGACGCCGCATATTTGTTACAGACAGCATCAGGGCAATGTTCTCGGAACCAAGACAAAGCGCATGGATGAATGGAAAATGCGCCTGAAAAGATTCCGGGGCAATCGTGGGAATATCAGTCATCAGCTGGAGGAGTTTGTCCGTATTTTCGGGCAGACGGAACCGGATAATGAAAATATTAAACTCGCAGTAAAATTTCTGGAGGTTCGCAGGTCTTTCGTGGCAAGAAGCCGTTTCTTAAAGGAGTCAGGGATTTACAGACAGCGTCCGGAGGATGATCGGATCTTTCATATTATATTGCTGCTTGGTAACTATTAATACAGGAAAGGATCGGAGGAGACAGGCAGTTCATGAGCATGTTGGCAAAGGTTGGCAGATTCTGCCGGGATTACGGTGTCATTTATACTGCAAGAAAGGTACTTTACCGCACCTACATCAAATATTATCTGGGGGGCAGATACTGTCCGTTTGCAATATCGGAGGAGGAGCGAAATAAGCAGTCTGCCTGGGTGCCGGATAGAAAGGTAAAGATCAGCATTGTGGTACCGCTTTACAATACAAACGAGGAGTTTCTGGTGCAGATGCTGCAGTCTGTGATGGATCAGACCTATGCGGACTGGGAACTTTGTCTGGCAGATGCCAGTGATGATGAGGCATGCCGTGCGAGGATTGCAGAGCTTGTGCATAAGGCACAGGAAAAGGACGGGCGCATAAGCTATCAGAGACTTGCGTCCAACGAGGGAATTTCGGAGAATACCAACCGTGCGATCGAAATGAGCACAGGCGACTATATTGCGTTATTGGATCATGATGATCTTCTGCATCCGTCAGCACTTTACGATGTGATGCAGCAGATCAATTATCATCAGGGAGAGTTTGTGTATACGGATGAGCTTTCGTTCGACGGAACAACAAACCGTGTGCAGAATATCCACTTCAAACCGGATTTTTCGCCGGAAAGTTTTCGCAGCAACAATTACATCTGTCATTTTTCTGTATTTTCCAGACGCCTTCTGGAAAAGGTGGGAGGCTTCCGGAGTGAATTTGACGGAAGTCAGGATTATGATATGCTGCTTCGTCTGACGGATGAAGCGGACAATATCTGTCATGTATCAAGGGTTCGTTATTACTGGAGGATTCATGCCGGCTCTGTGGCATCCTCCTCTGCGGCAAAGCCGTATACGATAGATGCCGGGAAACGGGCCTTGGAGGAGCATCTTATGCGCCGCGGGATTGTCGGCAGAGTGCAGGCGGCAGAGGGCTATGGACCGTTTTACCGGGTACATTATGATGTGCCGCAGGATACAAAGGTGCTTGTAATGGCAGAGACGGAGCGGCTGGCGGAGAAGCTTAAACAGGAGTTGTCCGGGCTTCCTTATGAGATTGAGATCCACCCGGTGGTGCAGCCGAGGTTTGATGTGGATGAAAAGCAGTTTGATGTAATCGTGATGGTGCGTGCCGGATACCGCCCGGATCAGCCGGACGGGGCATGGCTGACGGAGCTTTTGTCCTGCCTTGTGCCAAGGGAGAATATGGTCGCAGCGCCGGTTGTCTATGACGGTCGGGGAAGGATCTTTCATGCGGGCTATGGTTATCGTCCGGACCGTCCGGAACAGATCATGAGCCTGTACCGGGGCGTGCCGGGAAAGGATCCCTCCTATATGTACCGCCTTGCATTCAGGCAGAATGTTTCTCTGGTGGGAGGTGCGGTGCTTGCTGTCCGGGAAGAGGTATACAGTGACTGGGTGGAGGAAAATCTGGAGGTGGGAACCAAGAAATGGAACGGCTGGGGTGCCTTTTCAGATCAGACCTGGTTTTCTTTTTGCCTCAAGGCGAAAAAGCGCTGGGGAGACTGCGTATATACGCCGTATGTATCCTTTACGAAGCTGCAGGGGCTGACCTGGCGCCAGAAGCAGAGATGCTCAAAGGCGAGTCAGGAGCACTGGCATCTGTTTTTTGCGATGTGGGATCGCATGCTGAAGAAGGAAGACCCGCATGGCAATCCGGGCATGAATATTTTTGGAAAATATTATTTTTTGGGTAAGAGCAATACTTTACTTTTATAATTTAGTGCGTTATGATAATAGATGCGGTTAAGACCGGCAGAAAAGCCGGAACCGTCACACAGGAGGGAAATATGAAGTATGATTATTTGATCGTGGGCGCAGGTCTGTTTGGCGCGGTGTTTGCGAGAGAGATGACGGATCAGGGAAAGAAATGTCTTGTCATTGAGAAGAGAGATCATATTGCAGGCAACATTTATACCGAAGAGGTCGATGGGATTCATGTTCATCGTTATGGTGCACACATTTTCCACACTTCTGACAAAAAGATCTGGCAATATGTAAACCGGTACACGGAATTTAATCAGTATATTAATTCACCGGTTGCTGTTTACGGGGACGAGCTTTACAATCTTCCGTTTAATATGAACACGTTTAGTAAGATGTGGGGGATTAAGACACCGGCGGAAGCAAAGGCGATCATTGATAAACAGATCATGGATGCCGGGATCGGTGAACCTGCAAATCTTGAGGAGCAGGCGATCCGTCTGGTGGGAACGGATGTGTATGAGAAGCTGATCAAGGGGTATACCCAGAAGCAGTGGGGCAGGAAATGTACGGAGCTTCCGGCATTTATCATAAAGAGACTGCCGCTGCGTTTTACCTACGATAATAATTATTTCAATGACCGTTATCAGGGAATCCCGATAGATGGCTATACGAAGATGGTAGAACGCCTTCTGGATGGAATCGAGGTACGGTGCAATACGGACTATTTTAAGGTTCGTGAACAGATTGAAGCGGATACAACGGTGTATACAGGACCGATTGATGAATATTTTGGATACAGTCTGGGACATTTGCAGTATCGTTCTCTGCGGTTTGAAACAGAGAAGTTAGACTGTGAGAATTACCAGGGGAATGCCGTGGTGAATTATACGGCGGCGGATGTGCCATACACGCGTATTATCGAGCATAAGCATTTCACGTTTGGCACACAGCCGGTGACGGTGATCACCAGAGAGTATTCTTCCGAATGGAAGCCGGGCGAGGAACCATATTATCCGGTCAACGATTCCAGAAATACGGAGTTGTATCAGCAGTATCATGCACTGGCAGAGAAGGAGAGCGGTCTGATCTTTGGGGGAAGATTGGGACAATATCAGTATTTTGATATGGACAAGGTGATCGCATCTGCTCTGGCATGTGCAGCGTCACAGAAGTAACAAGGGGAACTGTGACAGGAGAATGGATTAAATGGGGCGATGGCGGATAGAAATGGAGGAATAATATGAGATCCGTTATGAAGCGAATGATGGTAATTGTAATGATCGTGGCAGTTCTTACTGCACAGATGCCGGGGAAAGCAGCTGCGGCAGCAAAGCCGATCATGATGTCGTTGAACTACAGCACAGTTCTGGTGAAAGTGCATGGGAAACAGACACTGGGTGTTTCATCGATTGCGCCAAATGGAGCAAGTAAGGCGGTGAAGTATGAGATCGCCAACCGAAAGGTCGCAACCGTATCCAAAAAGGGTGTGGTCAAAGGAAAGAAAATAGGAGTAACAACAATTCGTGTTACTTCAAAGAAAAACAAAAAACTTAGAAAGTTGGTCAAGGTTATTGTAGCAGACAAGGTTCCGACAAAGGTAAAGATGTCTTCTTCATTGAAGATGAGGGTTGCACAGAAAAAGACCTTAAAGGCATCGGTCAGTCCTGCAAAGATGTTGAAAGTATATAAGAAGGGATCCTGGATAAGTACAGATACAGAGACGGTGTCCGTATCCTCGAAGGGAGTTCTTACTGCACACAGGGAAGGAACAGTTTCCGTTATATTTACAACATTGAATGGAAAACGTGCAGTCTGTCAGGTGACAGTGATGGCCGATCAGGCAGCTGCGGCTACAGCTACAGCTGTTCCGGCAGCAGTGAATACGCCGGTACCGGCACAGCCTTCTTCCGGTGCAGCAGTGACAAGCGCCGGTGCAGTAACACGGTAGACACAGAAGAATATCAGATACATAATTTAGCACTCTTTATGAAAGAGTGCTAAATTTTTCTTGACAATTATTTTATTTCGTACTAAGATATCTACCAGAATGATTGTTAGCAGTCGATAAGAGTGATTGCTAATTGACAAAATGGCAGATTTTTTTGCATTTCAGACAGAATGCATATAAAGGAAGAAACAGGAGGTTGTAATTATGCAGATGGAAAAAGGCAGTTTATCAATTGAATCAGAGAATATGTTCCCGATCATTAAGAAATGGTTATATTCGGATCATGATATTTTTGTTCGTGAGCTGGTGTCCAACGGCTGTGATGCGATCACGAAGTTAAAGAAGCTGGAGGTTATGGGAGAGTATGATTTCCCGGAGGACTATAAGGCGAGCATTCAGGTTGAGGTAAGCCCGGAGCATAAGACATTGTCATTTACCGATACCGGTATCGGCATGACGGAGGCTGAGGTTAAGGAGTATATCAATCAGGTTGCATTTTCCGGTGCGACGGATTTCCTGGAGAAATATAAGGACAAGACAAATGAGGATCAGATCATCGGTCATTTTGGTCTTGGTTTTTATTCCGCATTTATGGTTGCAGACAAGGTAACAATCGATACCCTTTCCTGGCAGAAGGATGCGGTTCCGGTTCACTGGGAGTCCGAGGGCGGCATCAATTTCGAAATGTTTGACGGAGATAAGAAGGAAGTCGGAACGAAGATCACACTGTATCTGTCCGAGGACAGTGTAGAGTTTGCAAATGAGTACCGTATCAAGGAGATCATTGAGAAATACTGCTCCTTCATGCCGGTAAATATTTATCTTTCCAAGGAAGGAGCCGAGCAGGAGTACGAGACGATCGACGCAGCAGATATCCGTGAGGATGATGTCGTTGTTGAGAAGTTTACCGAGGAGGCAAAGACCGAGGAGAAGGAGAATGAAAACGGCGAGAAAGAGACCGTTGAGATCTCACCGGCTAAGGAAAAGGCAAAGATCAACAAGCGTTCGGTATCCTTAAGTGATACGACACCTCTGTGGATGAAGCATCCGAATGAGTGTACCGATGAGGAGTACAAGAGTTTCTACCGTAAGGTATTTAATGATTACAAGGAGCCTTTATTCTGGATCCATCTGAACATGGATTATCCATTTAATCTGAAGGGTATTTTATACTTCCCGAAGGTAAATACACAGTATGATAATCTTGAGGGAGTGATCAAGCTCTATAATAACCAGGTATTTATCGCCGATAATATCAAAGAAGTTATTCCGGAGTTTCTGATGCTGTTAAAGGGTGTGATCGATTGTCCGGATCTGCCACTGAATGTATCACGAAGCGCACTGCAGAACGATGGCTTTGTTAAGAAGATTTCTGACTACATTACCAAGAAGGTTGCGGACAAGCTGTCCGGTATGTACAAGGTTGACCGCGAGAATTACGAGAAATACTGGGATGATATCAGTCCATTCATCAAGTTTGGCTGCCTGAAGGATCAGAAATTCCAGGAGAAGATGAAGGATTTTATCATCTTTAAGAATCTGGACGATAAGTTCATTACCCTGCCGGAGTATGTGGAGAATGTCAAGGGCAATGATGAGGAGCAGCCGGAGGTTGTGGATGCTGAGGATGTCGCAAAGGAGGAAGCCGGCGAGGAGACCGAGACGAAGGAAGAGGAGCCGACGACCGTTTACTATGTGACGGATGTACAGCAGCAGAGTCAGTATATCAATCTGTTCAGGGAGCAGGGAATGGATGCTCTGATCCTTGCGCATACGATTGACCAGCCATTCATCACACAGTTAGAGCAGAGTGAGGATGTCAAGGTACACTTCCAGAGAATTGATTCCGATATTTCCGATTCCATGAAGGAAGAAGGCGATGAGGAGACATTAAAGAAGCAGACAGAGACACTCAGTGATGTCTTCAAGAAAGCGCTCGGCAAGGATCAGCTTGAGGTGCAGGTTCAGAATTTGAAGAATGAGAATATCTCTTCTATGATCACGTTGTCCGAGGAGACACGCCGTATGCAGGATATGATGAAGATGTACAGCGCAGGCGGCATGGGCATGGATATGAGCATGTTTGGCGGCGGAGAGACTCTGATCTTAAATGCCAACAACGCTCTGGTCAAGTATATCCTTGAGCATACAGAGGGAGAGCGTGTCGATATGTTCTGCAAGCAGCTTTATGATCTGGCAATGCTTGCCAATAAGCCGCTTCCTGCAGAGGAGATGACGGATTTTGTTGCACGCAGCAATGAGATCATGCTTCTTCTGACACAGGAGTAATATAATGTCCGGTGCAGACCGGATATGCATAAATTATACCAAGAAGCCGGTGTTTTGGGGCATCCCAGAGCATCCGGCTTCTTTTGTTGAAAATATGCACAAAGGATTGCGGGATAAGTGATAAATAATTGACATTTTTTTGTTAATAAGAATATTGACCAATGGTCATTTTTGTGATATAGTACCCTTTAGATTAAAGAAAATGACTACTGGTCATTTTTGAAAAATGAAAAGAGAAAGGAAGGAAAGTCATGAAGAAACTTGCAGAATTTATCACCAAGCATAAAAATATCATTATTTTGCTTGCTGTGATCCTGCTGATTCCAAGTGGGATCGGTTATGTTTCTACGAGAGTGAATTATGATATTCTGAGTTATCTCCCGGACAGTCTTGAGACGGTTAAGGGACAGGATGTCATGGTAGATGAGTTTGGTATGGGTGCCTTTTCCATGATCGTTGTGGAGGATATGTCGATGAAGGATGCGGCAGCCCTGGAGAAGAAGATCGAGGCAATCGATCATGTGGAGGATGTCCTCTGGTATGACGATGCACTGGATATCTCCGTGCCGACCAAGATGATGCCGGATAAGCTTCGGAAGGCATTTTTTAACGGAGATGCGACGATGATGATCGCGCTCTTTGATAATACGACGTCGGCGGATGATACGATGGATGCAATCGCCAATATCCGTAAGACGGTTGGAAAGAGTGCATTTGCTGCCGGTATGTCCGGTGTTGTTACCGATATCAAGGATCTGGCGCTCAAGGAAATGCCGGTATACGTTATGATCGCAGCAGCTCTGGTGCTTGTGGTGCTGCTGATCACGATGGAGTCGTTTGTGACACCGTTAATTTTCCTGACGACGATCGGTATGTCGATCGTGTATAACCTTGGAAGCAACTTTATGCTGGGTGAGATCTCGTACATCACACAGGCGTTGGCGGCGGTGCTTCAGCTGGCAGTCACGATGGATTATTCCATCTTCCTGCTGGAAAGCTATGAGGCGAACAAGGAGAGATTCCCTGACGATAACAAGCGTGCGATGAAGCATGCGATCACGAATACCTTCGTATCCGTATCGAGCAGCTCCCTGACAACGATCGCCGGATTCCTGGCACTTTGCTCCATGACCTTCCGTCTTGGTACGAATATCGGAATCGTTATGTCAAAGGGTGTTATCATCGGTGTGATCGCCTGTGTAACTGTTCTTCCGGCATTGATCCTCACTTTTGACAAGGCAATTGAGAAAACTTCTCATAAATCACTCTTGCCAAATCTGGACGGTCTGTCTAAGATAATTGTGAAGTATCACTGGGTAGCACTGGCACTGTTTGTTGTGCTGATCGCGCCTGCAGCTTACGGTAATGCCAACTACAAGATTTACTATAACATTGATTCGTCTCTTCCAAAGACGATCCCTAGTGCAATCGCCAATGATAAGCTTTCCGAAGAATTTGATATGAGTAATATGCATATCGTTCTGATGAAAAACGGCGATCTGTCCGCAAAGGACAAAAAGAACATGAGCAATAAGATCGAGGAGGTTGATGGAGTAAAATGGGTGATCGGTCTTAGTTCGCTGATCGGACCGAACATGCCGGAGAGCATGATCCCGGACAGCCTGCGGGATATTCTCCAGACGAAGGATTACGAGCTGATGTTTATCTGCTCGGATTACAAGTCGGCGACGGATCAGGTCAATGCGCAGATTGCGGATATCAATAAGATCGTAAAGAGTTATCAGAAGGGTGCCATGGTTATTGGTGAGGCACCGCTGATGAAGGATCTGCAGGATGTGACGGATGTCGATCTGAAGAATGTAAATACGATCTCCATCGCAGCGATCTTCTTGATTATCATGATCACCTTTAAATCCATCTCAATTCCGATCATTCTCGTATCGGTTATCGAGTTTGCGATTGCCTGCAACATGTCCGTTCCGTATTACACGAATACATCGCTTGCGTTTGTAACGAGTATCGTTATCGGAACGATCCAGCTTGGTGCGACCGTCGATTATGCGATTCTGATGACGAGCCGTTATCACAAGGAAAGGATCAACGGAGCGACAAAAGCAGAGGCTGTTGGAATTGCCCACAGAACTTCGATCAAGTCCATTTTGACAAGTGGTTTCGGATTCTTCGCCGCAACCTTCGGCGTGAGTCTGTATTCACAGATAGATATGATCAAATCAATTGTAACCCTGCTTGCACGTGGTGCAGTGATCAGTATGATCGTTGTTATCTGCATCCTTCCTGCAATGCTCTGGCTGTTTGACGGAGTGATCGTGCGGACTTCTTGGGATATGTGCAAGGCAGGAATTGTTCAGCGAGACAAGGCAGCAAAGAAAGAAAAGTTATCGTAAAGAGGATTAGCAGAAAGGATGTATTGTTATGAGAAAGAATATGAAACGAATCTTAGCGTTAGGCTTAACAGGTCTTCTGACAGCAGGTCTTCTGACGGGCAGTGTGGAGTATGCCGGTCATACATTCGCAGTAGATGCCATGGCAGCAAGTGTGTCAAGCACAGAGAAGGTTAAGACAAGCGAGTCAGGCGGACTGGATAAGGAGGATGTATCCAAGCAGGAAACCGTATATGTCAATACAGATGCGGCAGGTCAGGTAAAGGATGTTGTAGTATCTGACTGGCTGAAAAACTCTGGCATTAACGGAACCGTAAAGGATGTATCTGATCTGACGGATATTGAGAATGTTAAGGGTGATGAGAAGTTCACACAGAGCGGTGATTCCCTGACATGGAATACCGGTGATAAGGATATTTATTATCAGGGTAAGACAGACAAGAATCTGCCGGTAAGCATGAATATCACTTATAAGCTGGATGGTAAGGAGACAGCACCGAAGGATCTGATCGGTAAGAGTGGTAAGGTCGAGATGACGATCAAGTATACAAACCACTCTAAGCAGACCGTTTCACTGGGGGGAAAGCAGACAGATATTTATACACCGTTTATGATGGTGACAGGAATGATCCTTCCGGTTGATAAGTTTGAAAATGTAACAATTGACAATGGTACTCTCGTATCTGAGGGTGACAATGATGTTGTTGTTGCTTATGGATTCCCGGGTCTGGCAGAAAGTCTTGATCTGGATAACCTTGACTTTGGTGATGATATGGATATCGATACCTCAAAGATCAGTGACAAGATTACCGACACTGTTACGATCAAGGCGGATGTCAAGAATTTCGAGATGAATTCCACTTATACAGTAGCAACGAATCAGCTGTTCAATGAGCTTGATTTTGACAAGATTGATGATATGGACGATTTTACGGATAAGATTGATGATCTGACCGATGCTTCTTCTCAGCTTGTCAATGGAAGTAAGAAGCTTCATGAAGGTACGGAGAAGTTAAGTGACAGCTTTTCCGAATATGCAGATGCGGTTAAGACAGCCAAGGATGGCGTAGGTACACTTAAGGATGGTGCCGGTACATTAAAGACCGGTATCGTAAGTTATACAAAGGGAACCGATAAGCTGCTTAATGGCGTGACCACTTATGTAAAGGGTGCCAAGACACTTTCAAAGGGTGTGCAGGCGTATACGACAGGAACAAGCCAGCTGGTTGATGCAATTGGTCAGCTTCGTACCGCAACAAAGGATCTTCCGGCACAGTATGAGAAGCTCGGAAGCGGTGTAGATACCTATGTGGCTTCTGTTAATAAACTTCTGGCAAAGGACAATATGGATCAGATGACGACAGGAACCAAGAGCTTAAAGGAGGGCATTGGTCAGCTGGATGATGGTCTTGGTCAGGCACAGCAGGGTGTTGCTTCCCTGAATGCAGCAGCGAACAAGCTGAAGAAGACAGACGAGCTGGATCAGTGTGTTGCAGGTCTTGAGGCAATGGAGAAGCAGTACGAGGCAGCCGCAGCAGCCGGTGATGCCAGTGCAAAGCAGGCAGCCGCAGCACTTCAGGGCGCGATCCAGTATATCCGGGGCGGCGAGCAGGTGGCCGATGCTGTAGATGCAGCAACAAACGGCAAGGCAGACGGAGATGCCGATAAGAATGGTCAGGCAGATCTGGCAGTCGCTCTTGCAACCATGAAGGCAGCAACCGACAAGACTGCAACCGGACAGAATCTGTACACAGGTGCAGCTTCTCTGGAGACGGCAGCCGGCACAATGTCCGGCTATGCATCACAGCTTCGTGACAGCTCCAAGGCTCTGACCGATGGAAATGCACAGATGAAGGCAGGCGTGACACAGTTATCTGACAGCATCAATCAGATGAACACAGCGGCAGGAACGCTGACGGACAATAACAAGGCACTTAACGATGGTGCATCCGGACTGATCAAGAATGCATCCACGATCACAAAGGGAGCAAAGAAACTGACCGGCAACAGCAGCAAGCTTCGCAAGGGAGCAGTGCAGCTTCAGCAGGGAACCGGCACACTGTTTGCCGGTATGACAAAGCTTGTTAATGCAACAGGAGCCGTTTCAGATGGCATTTCTTCCCTTAATGATGGTGCTTCTACTCTTGAAAACGGTATGAACGAGTTCGATAAGCAGGGTATCAGCAAGATCGCAGATGCGGTAACGGAAATGTTAGACAGTGCAGATGATCTGAACGACAGACTTTCCAAGATCAGCAGTATCTCCGGTGATTACACAAGCTTCAGCGGCAATGCGGATGGAATGGACGGAAGTGTGAAGTTCATCATGGCAACCGAAGAGCTGACAGCAGACGAAGATTAATCAAAGAACTTCAAATGTCCGGCGACAGATGACGTCCGGGCAGATAGAAATGAGGGATGATATGGCTGAGCGTGTTGCAGAGAAAAAGAAGCAGAAGCAGGAAGCTCTGCTGATGTCGGCATTCGAGCTGTTTACCTCCAAGGGAATCAATAATACCTCCATTTCCGATATTGCCAAGCAGGCAAAGATGGCGAAGGGAACCTTTTATCTTTATTTCAAAGACAAATACGATATCAGGGATCGTCTGATCGCTAACAAAGCAAGTAAGCTTTTTGAATGTGCCAAGGAAGCAATGGAGAATCAGGAATTTTCCGGTTTGGAAGATAAAGTTATTTTTCTGGTCAATCATGTCGTAGATCAGTTAAATGAGAATAAGGCACTGATGCGTTTTATCTCCAAAAATCTCAGTTGGGCGATGTTTTCCCATATCCGTATCTCCAATATGGGGAATATGAACTGTATGGATATCTTTGATGATATTCTGGGAGAATCCGACAGGAACTTCCGACAAAGGGAATTGATGATCTATATGATCGTGGAGCTGGTTAGTGCATCCTGCTACAGTGTGATCTTAAACGGAACACCCTGTAGTCTGGAGGAGTTAAAGCCTGAGTTAGACAGAGCAATATGTGGACTGATGAAGCAGTTTGAAGAATAAAGGGGCATACAATAAAAGAAGAGGATACCCGGGTTGATGAGACCGGGTATCCTCTTGCGTTTCTGTAGAAAATATGGCATCATGAAAGGTAAGAACATAAGAAGAGGAGGCGTTGGAACAGTGAATGAAGGTCTGCAGGAGTATGCACACCGTCTGCGTGTGATGGGACAGTTAAGCAGTGCCGAGTATGCGGAGCTTATCCGTTTCCGGGATGGGGAGCTCTTACAGCTTTTGTGCAGCTATACGGAGCAGATCCGCAAAAGCAGACCGGATTCATCCATTATGTGGGTGGGAACCATTGACCTGACCTCCTATTGCAAGAATAACTGTTATTATTGCGGCATGCGCAGAGATAACCGGTTTGCTGAGCGTTACCGGATGAGCACGGAGGAAGTGGTGGCGTGCTGCCTGGAAGGATTGGAGCATGGAATTTCCTGCTTTTTGCTGCAGGGTGGCGAGGATCTGTGGTATACACCGGATGTGGTTGCAGACATGATCCGGCGTATCTGTAGTCTGTCGGAGGATGTGACGGTACTTTTGTCCCTCGGCGAGAAGTCAAGAGCAGTTTATCAGAAGTGGAGGGATGCCGGTGCGACCGGGTATATTTTATGTCATCAGACCGCCAATGACAGCTTTTATAGGAAGCTTCATCCGGCGCAGATGTCCCTTCTTCGCCGGAAACAATGCTTGTGGGAGCTAAAGGAGCTTGGCTATCTGGTGGGAAGTGGTTTTATGATCGGCACACCGTATCAGCGTGTGGCAGAGCTGGCGGACGAGTTTGCGTTTCTGAGACAGCTTGCACCGGATATCATGATGGTCGATACCTTTCTGGCGGCGAACGGGACGCCGTTTGAGCAGGAGCGTAACGGCATGCCGGATCTGACCTATCTGATACTGTCCCTGCTGCGTTTGTCGTTTCCGGATATTTATCTGCCGGTATCACAGACGGTAGAGCTTACGGACAGAGAAGGCGTTTTGCGCGGTGTGCAGGCGGGAGCAGATATGGTACTGGCGGATCTGACACCGGAGCCGCTTCGTAGGAAGTATCACTGCTTTAAAGGACGGTTAATGCGTGGTCAGACGGGAGCAGAGAAGCTGGAGAAGTATCGCAGGAGCCTGCAGGAGGCACATTATGAGATTGCAGATATACACAGACGAATCGGACGGCGGTGAGCGGCTGATCCGGGCAATGAAGCAGGAGGGCGTGACGGTGGTCCGTGAGGAGACAGAGGATGCAGATGCGGTGGTACTTTTTCTGAATGGACAGGAGAGTGGCTTTCGCAGACTGGAGACACTCCGTATAAAGTGGCAGTGTCCGGTGGTTGTCGTCGGGCATGAAGAGCGTGTTTATTGCTATGAGGAGATCCGAAGTCTGGAGCTTGGTGCGGACGATTATGTTCCGGCAGGGACTGCGTCCAATGTACTGCTTCTTCGTCTGCAGAGATTATTTCGCCTGTACCGGGGACAGAACGGACCGTTTTATTACCGGAATGGTCTTTTGGAATGCCGGGACAAAAGAGACTATGAATGGCAGGGAAAGCCGCTTTGTCTTACCGGCAAAGAATACCAGCTGCTTCATCTTCTGCTCACTCATGCCGGGGAGGTTGTGACGCTGCAGGAGATCCTGCGGCAGGTATGGAATCAGAAGGAAGAGGCCACAGATGCATTAAATACGATGCTTCGCAAGCTTCGTGGAAAATTACAGGGAACACCGTTTAAGATTGTGAACCGGTATGGCATGGGTTATCAGATCACAGCCGGTCAATGATGGCAGTATTTGCAAAGTATGGAACAATAAATGAATATTTGTTGCGTATATTGTTATATAGAATGAGTGTACACAAAATATATTGTTTATGCGGCAGGGAAACCTGACGGAAAGGAAGGGGATTTATGAAGTTTACGAAAATGCATGGGTGTGGTAATGATTATGTATATGTAAATTGTATGGAGAAAATGCTTGAGGATCCGGATAAAGTGTCCCGGTTTGTCAGCGACCGTCATTTCGGCGTGGGCTCTGATGGATTGATCCTGATCTGTCCGTCGGATCAGGCGGATTTTCGGATGGCAATGTATAATGCGGACGGATCCGAAGGAGAGATGTGCGGAAACGGTATCCGCTGCGTGGCAAAGTATGTTTATGATTATGGCCTGACGGACCAAACAAGTATTTCCGTGGAGACAAAAGGTGGTATTAAGTATCTGGATCTCACTGTGAAGGAGGGAAAGGTATCTCTTGTGAAGGTGAATATGGGGTCTCCGATCTTAAAGCCTTCCCTGATCCCAATCCGCTCCGAAAAAGAGCAGTTTGTGGATGAACCGGTTACGGTAGACGGAAAGATTTACCGTATGACAGGCGTTTCCATGGGGAATCCGCATGTCGTGATATTTGTGGATGACACGGCATCACTCAATCTGGAAAAGATCGGACCGTCCTTTGAGAATCATGAATTGTTTCCGAACCGGATCAATACCGAGTTTGTGCAGGTATTAAGCCGCCATGAGATCAATATGAGAGTGTGGGAGCGCGGCTCCGGAGAGACTCTTGCGTGCGGAACAGGAACCTGTGCGTCTGCAGTGGCATGCGTATTAAACGGAAAGACCGATGAGCATCTGACCGTACATTTGCTGGGAGGAGATCTTGAGATCTTCTATGACCGCGCGAATGACACGGTATGGATGACCGGTCCGGCATCAGTTGTTTTCGATGGAGAGCTCAGCGAAGAATCAATTAAGAAAATAGGATAGATGGAAAGGAAGAGATATCATGCAATTAAAAACATTGTTGGAGGATGTAGACTATCAGCTTGTACAGGGAAATGTAGAGCAGGAAATCTCTGCGCTGATCTATGATTCCAGAAAAGCAGCACCGGGAGCTGTTTTTGTCTGCATCTGTGGTGCGGTAAGAGACGGACACGATTTTGCGGCGGAGGTAACACAGAACGGCTGCCCGGTGTTGATCGTGCAGAGGGACGTGGATGTGGCAGAGGACGTGACAGTGATCCGTGTGGAGGATACAAGACTGGCACTGGCACAGACCTCGGCAGCATTTTTCGGACATCCGGCAAGAGAGCTGACAACGATCGGTATCACCGGCACCAAGGGAAAGACAACAGCGACCTATATGGTACGTTCCATTCTTGAGCATTCCGGCTATAAGACAGGTCTGATCGGTACGATCGAGACGATCATCGGAGAGGAAAAGATCCCGTCTGCCAATACTACACCGGAGTCTTATGTGGTGCAGGAATCCTTCCGGAAGATGGTGGATGCCGGCTGTAAATGTGTTGTCATGGAGGTGTCCAGCCAGGGACTGATGTTGCACAGAGTCAGCGGCTTTGTGTTTGACTATGGTATCTTTACGAATCTGGAGCCGGATCATATCGGACCAAACGAGCATAAGGATCTGGCAGATTATATCCACTGTAAGAGCCTGCTGTTTAAACAGTGCCGACAGGGTATTTTCAATGCCGATGATTCCCATCTGCAGGAGATATTAGAGGGACATACCTGTGAGGTGGAGACATACGGATTTTCAGAGGATGCAGATCTGCGTGCTTCCAATGTACATTTGATGGATAAGGGCGGTACACTCGGTGTGGCTTATCATATGAACGGCAAGCTTGATATGGATGTCGAGATCGATATTCCGGGCAAGTTCAGCGTTTATAATTCCATGACGGCGATCGCAATCTGCAGACATTTTGGCGTGAAGGAGGAGACAATTCTGGATTCTCTGTCAAAGATCCGTGTTAAGGGACGTGTAGAGATCGTTCCGGTATCATCAAAGTTTACATTGATGATCGATTATGCACATAATGCGATGAGTCTTGAGAGCCTTCTGTCAACCTTGAAGGAATATCATCCAAAGAGACTTGTCTGCCTGTTTGGATGCGGCGGCAACCGTTCCAGAGACCGCAGATTTCAGATGGGCGAGGTTTCCTCAAGACTTGCAGACTTGACGATCGTTACATCAGATAATCCGAGAAACGAGGAGCCGCAGGCGATCCTTGATGATATTGTGACCGGAGTGCAGAAGGCAGATGGCGAGTATGTAACGATCATTGACCGTGCGGAGGCGATCCACTACGCAATTGAGAATGCGAAGGAGGGTGACGTTATCGTGCTTGCCGGCAAGGGGCATGAGGATTATCAGGAGATCAAAGGAAAGAAGCATCATATGGATGAGCGTGAGCTGGTAGCTGACGTTGTCCGTGATGGTAATTTTATTAAGTAAGGGAAAGAAGATTTATGATTTTTGCTGACGTGATAGTGGATATATCGGTCAAAAGCCTGGATCGTCCGTTTCAGTATATTGTGCCGGAGGAGATGATCGATGATGCCGTGATCGGTGCGATGGTCATCATCCCCTTCGGAAGCGGCAACCGGGAGCTTAAGGGCTATATCATCGGTCTGTCCGGTGAGGCAAAGTTTGACGTGGAAAGAACCAAAGCAATAAAGGAAATCGTGAAGCAGGGAGTGGTTGCAGAATCACACCTGCTTTCCCTTGCTTATTGGATCAAAGAAAATTACGGCTCCACAATGAACGATGCGATCAAAGCGGTGCTTCCGGTGCGGCGTGAGATCAAAAAGAAAGTAAGCAAAACCGTATATCCCTGCCAGACGCGCAGTGAACTGGAACAGACCATGCAGGAGTTTGCAAAAAAGCACAATCAGGCGAGAGTCCGGGTGCTGCAGGCACTTCTTAATCAGGAGGATTTTGAGCAGGGAATTCCTTATGAAAGGCTGAAACAGGAGGCTGGTACAACGATGGCAGTTCTGCACGGGCTTGAGGAAAAGGAAATCGTGTCCGTGACGGAGGAAAGGCAGTACCGCAATCCGGTCATGCGGGCAGGTGAAAGAGATCAACAACTGGTGTTAAATGACCAGCAGCGAAGGATTGTAGATACCGTGACCGGGGATTACCGGCAGGGTATCCGTAAAACATACCTGATCCATGGTGTGACAGGAAGCGGCAAAACAGAAGTCTATATGGGAATCATTGAGAAGGTGATTGCAGAGCATAAGCAGGTGATCGTGCTGATCCCCGAGATCGCGTTGACGTTTCAGACCGTGAGCCGTTTTTACCGGAGGTTTGGGGAGCGCGTATCGGTCATGCACTCCAGACTTTCCCAGGGAGAGAAGTTTGATCAGTTTGAACGTGCCAAGGCGGGGGAGATTGATATTATGATCGGACCACGCTCGGCACTGTTTACGCCGTTTGAACATCTGGGACTGATCGTGATAGATGAGGAGCATGAGACAAGCTATCAGAGTGAAATGCCGCCGAAATACCACGCCAGAGAGGTGGCAGTACATAGGGCGTCTATGGTCGGTGCGAGTGTGATCTTAGGCTCTGCCACACCTTCTCTGGAATCCTACTATCGGGCACAAAAGGGGCGTTATACGTTATTTACACTGACAAAAAGGGCGGGAGGAGCCAGTCTTCCGAAGGTCTGGGTGACGGACCTTCGCGAGGAGCTGGAACGGAAGAACCGGTCAATCTTTGGCGGAAAGCTGATGGAGCTTATGCAGGACCGGCTTGCGAAAAAGGAACAGATCATCCTGTTTTTAAACCGGCGCGGCTATGCGGGTTCCGTGTCCTGCCGGAAGTGTGGTGAGGTCATCAAATGCCCGCACTGCTCCGTGTCGATGACAGCACATATGCATTATGGCAGACTCGAGCATCTGGTGTGTCATTACTGCGGCTATCAGGCAACGATGCCGGCTTTGTGTCCGAAATGCCGGTCGAGGTATATCGGAACCTTTGGCATCGGCACGCAGAAGGTGGAGCAGCTTGTCCGCGAACGTTTCCCACAGGCGCGTGTGCTACGGATGGATGCGGATACAACAACCGGCAAGGAAGGGCATGAAAAAATCCTTCGGGATTTTGCTGCGGGAAGTGCCGATATTCTGATCGGAACACAGATGATCGTGAAGGGACATGATTTTCCGAATGTAACGCTTGTAGGGATCCTTGCGGCGGATCTTTCCCTGAATGTGGGGGATTTCCGGGCAGCAGAGAGAACATATCAGCTTCTTGCACAGGCAGCAGGAAGAGCCGGGCGCGGTGAGAAGCCGGGAGATGTCGTGCTTCAGACATATCAGCCGGAGCATTACAGCATTGTTTCGGCTGCGAAGCAGGATTACCTCGGATTTTACGAGCAGGAACTGATCCAGAGACAAATCTTGCATTATCCGCCGGTTTCTAATATACTAGGGGTATTGGTGCTTTCCGAACAGCGTGGACATGCGCAGGAGCTTGCGGACAGGCTGGCAGAGCAGATGAGACGGTATGAGCAGGTAGTCATACTGGGACCGGCACCGGCATCCTTGTCCAAAGCGAAGGACGTATACCGGTATGTGATCTATGCTAAATGCGCAGATTACCGTATTCTGCGTCAGATCAAGAATGGACTGGAACAATATATGAAGGCACAGGAAACATACAGGGACTGCAGACTGCAGTTTGATTTTAATCTTTAAGTCAGGGAGCATTTCCCGGAGAAAGGCAGGTAACACTATGGCAATTCGTACAATACGAACCATTGGAGATGAATTATTATATCAGAAATCAAGGGAAGTTAAGAAAATGACCCCGAGAATACAGACACTGATCGAGGATATGTTAGAGACTATGTATGATGCGCAGGGCGTTGGTCTTGCGGCACCGCAGGTGGGTGTTTTGAAACGGATCGTTGTGATCGATGTGTCACCGGAGGGGGATCAGCCGATCATTCTGATCAATCCGGAGGTCATCGAAAAGTCCGGTGAGCAGACCGGTTACGAGGGATGCTTAAGTGTGCCGGGTAAAACGGGCATCGTTACAAGAGCCAATTACTGCAAGGTAAAGGCGTTAAATGAGAACATGGAAGAGATCATTGTCGAGGGAGAGGAGCTTTTGGCGAGAGCACTTCAGCATGAGATCGCTCATCTGGAGGGAGAGCTTTATGTTTCTCTGGTCGAGGGAGAGCTTTTGAACAATTCTGATCTGGAAGAAGAATAGACTTGTGGAGAGGTGACAGAGTATGAGAGTAGTATTTATGGGAACTCCGGATTTTGCCGTACCGACACTTGCGGCATTGTTAGAAAGCCGTCACGAAGTGGTCGGTGTTGTCACGCAGCCGGATCGTCCGAAAGGACGAAGCGGTAAGCTGCAGCCATCCCCGGTAAAGGAGAAGGCGCTGGAGGCAGATGTGCCGGTGCTGCAGCCGGAAAAGGTAAAGGATCCGGCATTTTTGCCGGAGCTTGAGAAGCTTGTACCGGATGTGATCGTTGTCGTTGCGTTTGGACAGATTCTGCCGGAAAGCGTATTAAACCTTCCGAAATACGGCTGTATGAATGTGCATGCATCACTGCTGCCAAAGCTGCGCGGTGCTGCACCGATCCAGTGGTCCGTGATCGACGGTGACAAAGAAAGCGGCGTGACGATCATGCAGATGGATAAGGGACTGGATACCGGAGATATTCTTCTGGTGGAGAAGTATACGCTCGATCCGAAGGAGACCGGAGGAAGTCTGTTTGACAAGCTTTCCGGGCTTGGAGGACCACTTTTATTACAGGCTTTAGAGCAGGCGGAGCAGGGAACCTTATCTCCGGTACCGCAGGAGCATGAGAAACATACCTATGCCAAAATGCTTTCCAAAGCACTGGGGGAGATTGATTTTACAAAGGATGCGATTGTGATAGAAAGACTGATCCGTGGCTTAAATCCGTGGCCGAGTGCATATACGCATCTGGATGGCAAAATGCTTAAGCTCTGGGATGCTGATGTGAAGGCTCAGGAGCAGACACCGGTAGCGAAGCCGGGGCAGATCGTGGAGGTTGGAAAGGATTACTTTACGGTGCAGACCGGAAGAGATCTTCTGGTGATCCGTTCTCTGCAGCTAGAGGGTAAGAAACGCATGGATACAGAAGCGTTTCTGCGGGGATATTCTCTGACAGAGGAAAGTATTCTTTCGTGATAAGAGGATTTATTTGTGAAAGAACCCGTTAAGGGTTCTTTCGTTTGTGTATATCGTTAGGGCATCGGGAAAGATGCGAATACAGAGATGGAGGATTCAGACGGAATGCCACAGGAGAGAAGACAAAATCAGTACACGGGAAAGAAGACAGGCGGAGCGGGCAGCCGGAGCGGGCAGATAAGAAGTGTAAGACAGCTTGCGCTGGAGGCGATGACAGCAGTAATGGATAACGGTGAATACTGTGATAAAGTGCTGCACCGCATATTGGAGCAACAGACGGGACTTGACCGGAGAGACAGAGCGTTTTTGATGCGTCTTGTCGAGGGAACGATCGAGCGCTGTGTGGAGATCGATTATGTAATCGACCGTTACTCCAAACTTCCGGTGGCAAAGCAGAAGCCGATGGTACGGCAGATCCTGCGTCTGGCGGTCTATCAGATCATGTATATGGATCAGGTGCCGGACAGTGCAGCGTGTAACGAAGCGGTCAGGCTTGCCTGCACGAATCATCTGATCCCGCTCAAGGGCTTTGTCAATGGTGTTTTGCGCAACGTGGTCCGTTTTCATGAGGATACACCGTACCCGAAGGCAAAGGAGAATCTTGTGCGTCATCTCAGTGTGTGGTACTCCATGCCGGAATGGATCGTGACACGTTTTATGGAGCAGTACGGTCCACAGCAAACAGAGGCGATATTAAGAAGCTTTCTGGATGAGGAACGCGGCATCAGTCTGCGATGTAATCTGTCCAGAGCGTCTAAGGAGGATATCGTAGCTTCTTTGCGTAAACAGGGCGTTACGGTAGAAGAGGGCAGACTGTTTCCGAATGCACTGCGTATCCGTGACTATGGCAGATTAAATGAACTGGAGGCATTTGAGAAGGGCTGGGTTCAGGTGCAGGATGAAAGTTCGCTGATCGTGGGAGAGGCAGCACCGGTAAACGAAGACAGCGTTGTGATCGACGTCTGTGCCGCACCGGGTGGAAAATCAATCCACATTGCCGACAAGATGCATGGGGAAGGACTGATCCGTGCGTGCGATCTCACCAAGGAAAAGGTTACACTGATCCGTCAGAATCTGATCCGGACAGGTTTTCATAATGTGAAGCTCAAAAAGCATGACGCGATGGAATTTATCCCGGAATGGGAAGAGACCGCTGATGTGGTCGTGGCGGATCTGCCATGCTCCGGTCTTGGTGTGATCGGACACAAGGCAGATATCAAATATAAGACAAAGCCGGAGGATATCCGGGCATTGGCTGTGCAGCAACGCAAGATACTGAAGAATGTATACCGTTATTTAAAGCCGGGCGGAACGCTTTTATACAGCACCTGTACGATCGCTCCGGAAGAGAATGAGGAGCAGGCGGCATGGATCGCAGAAAAGCTGCCGTTAGAGCCGGTGATGCTGAAAACACTTTTGCCGGAGAGCGTATTAGGGGAATGTGCTGAGAAAGGATATCTGCAGGTTTTGCCGGATCTTGCCGGTGGAGACGGATTCTTTCTGGCGGCATTTCGGAGAAAGGAGCAGGCGTGATGGAGCGGATTGATATTAAAAGCATGGATATGAAGGAGCTGCAGAGCTTCATCGAAGCCATGGGCGAAAAGAAGTTTCGTGCAAAACAGCTTTATTCCTGGATGCACCAGAAACTGGTGACAGATTTTGATGAGATGACCAATCTCTCAAAGGCTTTCAGAGACCGGTTAAAGGAAAAATGCAGTCTTGGCGGCGTGCAGATCCGGCGAGAGCAGATCTCGAAAAAGGACGGTACCCGCAAGTTTTTAATGGAGCTTTCCGATGGCAATATGGTGGAGACGGTGCTGATGAAATATCATCACGGCAACAGTGTCTGCGTGTCCTCGCAGGTTGGCTGCCGGATGGGCTGCCGTTTCTGTGCCTCCACCGTGGGAGGACTGACAAGAAGTCTGGCAACCTCGGAGATCTTAGATCAGATCTACGAGATTGAACGTCATATCGGAGAGCGAGTCTCCAATGTGATCATCATGGGAATTGGAGAGCCGCTTGACAATTATGAGAACGTGATCCGTTTTATCCGGATGCTGTCCGATGAAAACGGACTTCATATCAGTCAGCGTAACATTACGCTCTCTACGTGTGGTCTTGTGCCGAAGATCTATGATCTGATGAGGGAGGAGCTGACGATCACACTGGCAATCTCGCTTCATGCACCGAACGATGAGATCCGCCGGGAAATGATGCCGGTAGCAAACCGTTTCTCGATGAACGAGATCATGGATGCGTGTCGTAAGTACATTGAGGAGACGGGCAGACGTATCACATTTGAGTACACAATGGTACAGGGAACCAATGACAGCAGAGAGAATGCACTGGAGCTTGCCGCAAGGCTGCGCGGTATGCTGTGTCATGTCAATCTGATCCCACTGAATGCAGTGGAGGGAAGGATGGGACACCGCTCGGTTCCTGAGAATATCCGTCAGTTTCAGAGTGTGCTTGAGAGCCACCATATCAATGTGACGATCCGGAGAGAAATGGGAAGCGATATTGACGCAGCATGTGGACAATTGCGCAACAAAAATCGCTGATATTGCTGCTTCCCTGATTTTACTTGCCTTTTTGGGGACACTATAGTAAAATGTAATATGTATATTAATGATTAAATACAAATGAAAACAATCAGACGGCTTTATGAACCGTCTGCAGTCAGTTACCAAATAAAGACAAAGGAGGGGAAACTACATGAAGTCATATTCAAAAACGGACGTCGGCATTAAGCGGACCATGAATCAGGATAGCTTGTTTTGCAGCGACAGCCCAGTGGGTAGTTTCCGGAATCTGTTCATTGTTGCCGATGGAATGGGTGGTCACAAGGCAGGCGACCGTGCATCGAGATTATGTATTGAGAATATGGTAGCACAGGTTCGAGAGAGTGCCAGCAAGACGCCGGTTACAATCTTTGAGGAGGCAATCACATATGCTAACCGCGCTGTTTATGAGTCGGCGAAGGAAGATATTGAATTTGAAGGCATGGGAACCACGATGGTGGCATGTACATTACAGGAGGATACTCTTTATGTTGCCAACATTGGCGATTCCCGTTTATATTTATTGAGAGATGAATTGCAGCAGATTACCACGGATCATTCTCTGGTGGAGGAGATGGTCAAGATAGGAAATATCACCGAGAGCGAGGCGAGAGTCCATCCGCAGAAGAACATTATCACGCGGGCACTCGGTATTGATGAGATGGTGCAGGCAGACTATTTTGAGCTTCAGGTCAGAGAGGGAGATGTGATCCTTCTTTGCAGCGACGGATTGACAAATATGGTGGAGGATGAGGAGATTGAATATATCATCCATCATGCAGGATCTCTGGAGGAAGCAGGAGATCGGCTGATTGATCAGGCAAATTATAACGGCGGCAGCGATAACATTACAGCCGTACTCGTTCAGGTATAGATTGGAGGAAAAGCATGATAGGTCCAGGTATGATGATAAGTGATCGTTATGAGATTATAGATAAAGTAGGATCCGGCGGAATGGCAGATGTGTATAAGGCGAAGGATCATCGTCTTAACCGTTTTGTTGCGATCAAGGTACTTCGTCAGGAATACAGCAGTGATGCGAAATTTGTGGCAAAGTTCCGTGCGGAAGCACAGTCGGTAGCAGGATTATCTCATCCGAATATTGTGAATGTATATGATGTTGACGAGGATGAGAATTACAATTATATCGTGATGGAGTTAGTTGAGGGAATCACGCTCAAGAAGTTTATCGAGAAAAAGGGCAAGCTGGAGGTTAACGAAGCTGTCGGTATCGCTGTGCAGATCGCACAGGGGATGGAGGCTGCACATGACAATCATATTATCCACCGTGATATCAAGCCGCAGAATATCATTATCTCCAAGGAAGGCAAGGTGAAGGTGACAGACTTTGGAATCGCCAAGGCAGCCACCTCCAATACGATCACCTCAAATGCAATGGGATCTGTGCATTATATCAGCCCGGAGCAGGCAAGAGGCGGCTACAGTGACGAGAAGAGCGATATCTATTCATTGGGCGTTACAATGTATGAGATGCTCTCCGGCAATGTTCCTTTCGAGGGGGACAGCACGGTAGCAGTGGCATTGTCACACATTCAGGAGGAGGCAGCGCCTCTTCATGAACTGGATCCGGAGATCCCGATGAGCTTATCCAAGATTGTTCGCAAGTGTATGCAGAAGAAGCCGGAGCTGCGTTATCTGAATGCAGCAGCCCTGATCGCTGATCTGAAGCGTGCGGTCAGCGAGCCGGATGGAGAATATGTCAAGCTGGAATCTATGGTTGTAGATCCTTCTCCGACCAAGAAGATTTCTGATATCGAGTTAAATGCGATCAAGGAAGCATCCCGGGCAGTGGATCCGGTTACAGATGATAATTTTGAGGAAGAACCGTATTATGAGGATGATGCGATCGATCCGAAGTTGGAGAAGATCTTAAAAATCTGCAGTGCCGTAGTGGCAGTGATCATCATTATCGGTGTTGTTCTGATCATCGGCAAGTTCGCAGGCTGGTGGGGACATTCCGGCAAGGATAAGGATGTGGCAAGTGCGACAGCGACACCGACAGCAACGGCAGTTGTTGCGGAGGATGGTCAGGTTGTTGTGCCGGGCATCATTGGTAAGAGCCTGGAGGATGCGGAGCAGATGCTCACCGACAAGAATCTTCACTGGCAGCTTAAGCCGATTGAGGCAGATGAAGATCCGAACATCGTTACGGATCAGGAGCCTGCTGAGGGGGAGATAGTAGACGAGGGTGCCCGTGTGACTATTTACTACAGTCAGGGTGATTCCGGTGTGACGATTCCGGATGTATCCAATAAGACAGAGGCAGATGCCCGTACTATGATCGAGAATGCAAAGCTCAAGGTAGGATCTGTTTCCGAGGAATATAACAACACCGTTGCAAAGGGCAACGTGATCAGCACGGATCCGGTAATCGGCTCCAGTGTAGATGAGGGAACCAGTGTCAATCTCGTACTCAGTATGGGGGCAGAGGGCAATCAGGCAGTTGTACCAAATCTGGTCGGCAAGAAGGAGTCTGTAGCGCAGGAGCGTCTGACTTCCGCCGGCTTAAAGTCAAAAGTAACTTATATTTATTCCGATAAAACAAAAGGAACCGTAATCAGTCAGACACAGAAGTCAGGTTCGAAGGTAGAGAAGGGCAGCGTGGTCGAATATTCCGTCAGTCTTGGAACGAAGGCAGTTGAGCCGACCTCGACACCGAAGAGTGACAGCACCTCCTACAGCTATGAGGGAAGTGTTACCGTAGCGGATAATCCGTTCAGCGGTCCTGACGATGATCCGGCGATGATCAAGGTGGTACTGACACAGGATGGCAAGTCACAGCCGGTATGGAGCGGAACGTTAAGCTACGACGATTTCCCGAAGGAGTTTCCTGTTAAGGGCTGGAGTGAGAACAGCGGAACGATTACTGTAACAAAAGACGGACAGACGATCGGTACCTATACCGTGGACTTCCAGAAGACGGCGAAATGATGAGAGGAAAGATTATACGAGGGGTCGGAGGCTTTTATTATATCCATCCGGAGTCTGCAGCAGCCGATGTACTGATCGAATGCAAGGCAAAGGGGATATTCCGCAACCGCAATATCAAACCGCTGGTCGGGGACAATGTGGAGTTTGAGATGTTGGATGAGCAGGCAGGAACCAGCAATATCACCGAGATACTGCCACGCAGGAACGCATTGATCCGTCCGGCATCTGCCAATGTGGATCAGGCGGTCGTTGTGTTTGCACTGTCTTTTCCGAAGCCGAACTTAAATCTTCTTGACCGGTTTCTGCTGATGATGCAGACGCAGGATATTCCGGTGATCATCTGCTTTAATAAATCAGATGACCAGGAGGAAGAGGAGACGAAAAGAATTGTTTCCCAGTACAGGGCCTGTGGTGCAAGAGTGCTTGTGACGAGTACCATAAATGGGACAGGTATGGAGGAGCTTCGAGAGCTTCTGGAGGGCAGGACAACCGTGATGGCAGGTCCTTCCGGAGTGGGGAAATCCTCCGTGATGAATATATTATTTCCGAAGGCTCAGATGGAGACCGGAGAGATCAGCCGCAAGATCAAACGCGGACGCCATACGACGCGTCATACAGAGTTGTTCTGTATTGGCAGTCAGACCTATATTATGGATACGCCGGGTTTTACCTCGCTGCGTCTTCCGGAAATTGAGAAGGAAGAGCTGCGAAATTATTATCCGGAATTTGCGGAGCCGTCTCAAGAGTGTCGTTTTCTGGGATGCGTTCATATCAATGAACCGGACTGCGGTGTCAAGAATGCACTGGAACGGCAGGAGATATCCAGGGATCGTTACGACAATTACAAGCAGTTTTATGAGGAACTGCGCCAGCAGAAAAAATATTAGGGTATAATCAAAGAAAGGCATGGTATCACTATATGAGCGAATTAGCACCGTCAATTTTATCGGCTGATTTTATGCGCTTGGGGGAGCAGTTGCATACTCTCGAGGAAAGCGGTTTGAAGGTTCTTCATGTGGATGTGATGGATGGAGTGTTTGTGCCATCGATTTCCTTTGGTATGCCCGTGATCAAATCAATCCGCACAGGTTGTCAGATGATGTTTGATGTGCATTTGATGATTAAAGAGCCGGCAAGATATATAAAGGAATTTGTCGAGGCGGGAGCGGACAGCATTACGGTTCATGTCGAGGCGTGCAGTGACATTGGTGAGACTATTACTGTTATGAAGCAGTATCCGGTCAAAAGAGCGCTCAGCGTGAATCCGGGAACGGATGTTAACGTGCTGATGCCGTATTTAGATCAGATCGATATGGTTCTTGTTATGGGGGTAGAACCGGGATTTGGCGGGCAGAAGCTGATACCGGAGACATTGGAGAAGGTAAAGAAACTGGATCAGATTCGTCGTGAGAATGGTTATGACTATCTGATCGAGTTTGATGGAGGAGTGACACGCGATAATCTGTGCGAGATCATACAGAACGGAACTGATCTTGCCGTAGCCGGGACGGCTGTTTTTCGCGGTAACATAAGAGAAAATGTATGGGATTTACAGGAGGTGATCGCCGGTGCTTCTTGAGAATATTGCACTTGGCAAAACGCTGGAGGTCTATGTGGATCGTGACGGATACCGTTATCGACTTGTCAGCAAGGTGGAAAAGACAGGGGTCAAGAGAGTGTGTCTGACCGCAATCATGGCGGGGGGAAGAGCGTTTAAATTTCGCCCGGAGGATAACATACGTCTGGTTTACCGCAGTGAGGATCAGATGTGGGAATGGCTGAATGTCAAGGCTGGTCTTGGTAAACTGGACGATGAACCGGTTCATTATTTTGAAATCGTCAACAAAGGTCAGTCGTTTAATCGTCGTCAGGCGTATCGGGTAGCCATTGATGCGGATGTGGATATCGTTTTTTATCAGGTGCCGGGCAACAGACAGCGTCTGTCGTATGCTCCGTTGGTGAAGGAAGAGTACGAAGCACTTGTGGACGTGAACGGTGTGGAGCTGGAGCGGGAAGAGGATTCCAGATCCGGCAAGATATTCATCGAAAAGCGTCTCAGAATGGTTCCGATGAAGGAAGCCGTTGAGAAGAAGGCGCGCGGCTTTGTGCATGATATCAGTGAGACGGGGATGGGATTTTACAGCAACGAGCTTTTGGAAAAGGATAACCGCTTCTACACAAGGATTCCGTCGGATTACGGTCCGCTGCTGGTTCGATGTGTTGTCGTGCGGGTGGACGATCAAGTCAAAGGAAATCGCAAGTACCGCTATTATTACGGCTGCATTTATGAGGAGTCTGATCAGAAGCTGATCCGTTATATTTATGATATTCAGCGTAAGCAAATTCAGAAACAGCGCGACCGCAGAGAGTTTGAGTCATCAGTAAGAGAGATTATGAAAGAACGGAAGAAGTAATATGCTTGGAAAAGTTTTATTGATAACAGGTGGAAAAGTAAATATGGATTTTGCGGAGGAGTACACAGCTTCCCAAGAATATGATACGGTTGTCTGTGCGGACTCCGGTTTAAACACGGCATACCGGCTTGGTATGCCGGTTCATTATTTTATGGGAGATTTTGACAGTGTATCCCCTGAAATCCTCGAGGCATACCGTGAGGGAAAGGTGGAAGGCTCCGAGCATTGCGAATGGGTTCGTTATCCCAAGGAGAAGGATTATGTGGATACGCAGCTTGTTCTTGAGTGGATCCTTGAAAAGGGAGCGGATGAGATCACTTTTCTGGGAGCAACCGGAGGAAGACTGGATCATTTTCTGGCAAATATTAATATATTAATGCTTGCATTGAAGCAGAAGGTTCCGGCATATATCGTGGACAGCCGTAACAGGATACGTTTGACCGACAGTACGCTTTCGATCGAAAGACAGGATATGTATGGAAAATATCTGTCCTTACTGCCGTTGACAAGTACCGTGACAGGAGTGACACTGCGAGGGCTGAAATACCTGATCGAGGACTATACGCTTGAAGTAGGGATTGCCAGAGCAATCAGCAATGAGATGGATGAGACATCGGATAAGGCAGAAATTCTTCTTCGCACCGGTGTTTTGATCGTTGTAGAATCAAAGGATTGATGAACGTGTCTGGATCGTTTAGGCCTCTGGGTGTATCCAGTTCTTTCGGTCGGCACGCTTGCGCTACAATGCGCTACGCAGCACTACATAACGCCTTACAAAACAAGGCGTAAGTAGTGGCGAGCGCAAGTGCCTTTCGAAACACCTGGATACACCCAGAGGCAAATACGGGAAGGCACGTTCATCCAACCGTTAGTGACAAGTCAATTTCCAGATCACAGTCTTCTGGGTATTTTAAGTTTTTACAAAGTAAAATCATATATCAGCCGATACCACCCAGTGCGATGCCAAGGATCAGAACAAGAATACAGATCGGGCAGTAGATGTATTTGCAGATCGGAAGAAACTTATTGGTGAACGGTTTCTCACGCCCGGTATTTACCTGTGTTTCTACATATTTCTTACCACAAACCCAAAAGAACATAACGCCTGCAAGTCCGGCACCAAGCGGGCAGATATAGATAGAGAGAATATCCATCCAGTCGGATACGATTCCCTGAATACAGATGGAGATTGCGAGTGCGATAACAGCGATGATCCCGCAGGATATTTTACGATTCAGATGAAACAGCTCCTGTATTGTTGCGATCGGTGCTTCGTACAGATTGATCAGTGAGGACAGACCGGCAAAAAAGACAGCAACGAAAAAGATAATCGCGATCAGATATCCGCCCGGCATTGATTTAAATAACGCAGGAAGATAAATAAACATCAGTCCCGGTCCACCCTGATTTAATCTGGCACCGGTTGTCGCCATTGCCGGAATGATCACCATTGCAGCAAGAAGGGCAGCAAGTGTATCAAACAGGGCAACTCTGCCTGCAGCAGCCGGAATATCCTCAGAATCGGAGAGATAAGATCCATAGATCAGAGTGCCGTTTCCGGCAACCGACAGGGAGAAAAACGCCTGTCCCAATGCGAAGATCCATGTTGTCGGATCAGCGAAAGCTTTTGGGTCGATCCGGAAGATGTATTTATAGCCGTCCACAGCACCGGGCTGAAATGCCACATAAATACTGAGGATCACGAAAAGGCAGAAAAAAACAGGCATCATGACCTTGTTTGCCATTTCGATACCAAGGCTGACGCCAAACATTAGAATGCACATTCCTGCAGCCAGTGCGAGGAGCTGCCAGAAATTGTTACCAAAGGCGGTTGCCATGCTGCCGAATTCTGTGCCAAAGCCCTCTGCGTCAGCCGGGGCAAGTGTCGTTCCGGTAAATGAACCGATCATATACTTGAGAATCCATCCCATCACAACGGTGTAACCGATCGCCATGGCAAGAGAACCGAGGACCGGAATGTATCCGAGAATACGTCCGATACATTTGTGACCACGCATTTCGCAGGCTGTGCCGAAGGCATCGACAGGTCCGGATTTGGTGGCACGTCCAAAGCTCATTTCCCCAATCACTCCGGTGGAGCCGATCAGCGCAACGAAAATGAAATAAGGTACGAGATAGGAACCGCCTCCGTACATGGAGACTCGGGTTGGAAACATCCAAAGATTGCCCATGCCCACTGCTGAGCCGATACAGGCAAGAATAAACCCCCATCTATTCTTAAATGAATCTCTATTGTTCATGATAAAATCCCCCATAACATAAATTGTGTGGCAAAAGCCACATATTACATACTACACCATTCTGCAGATAAAGTAAAATAGTAAATGAGAATGTGTCGGATTTCTAAATGAGAATACATTTAGTTGACATTAAATGATAATGCAGATATCATATATAATATATGAAATAAGTAGAAAAGGGTATACAGAAGGGCTGGAAGGAGAAGAGAAAGCGATGGAAAAGGAAAACGGGGGATTTTTCAATCCTACAATAAAGAAGTTTTGGAACTGTCTTTATCAGGAGGCGGTGGACTTAAAGCAGTGCGAGAAGCATATTGTGGATGCAATCGCTCTGGTGTCAGATGAGTTTGGGTTGATCAAGGTGGAAATGGAACTTACGATCCCGCCGAACCGTTATCAGCTTCACGGAGAGCAGCGCAGTGTCATGCTGGCAGCAAAGGAGGGCTTCGGAGAAAGCACGGACTTTTCGTTTGCCTTTACAACCGGAGGAAATGTGGTGTTTCATGTTGTATGGGACGAGGAACAGACAGATTACGGACGGGACGAGTTGGAAATCCTTCTGCGGGACGTATTTTTCTGGTATGACAGAAATATGAGACAGGATTTTCTGGAGCAGATCCTAAATACCGATATGGAGACCGGGGCTGCCAATCCATATGCATTTATCGGCTTTGCAGGGATGCTGATGGCACGCGGCATACTGGAACGATATTGTGTGGTATTTTTTAATATACATAATTTTAAATATGTCAATAAAGTCTTTAGCTACGCGGAGGGAGACCTGATCCTGCGTCAGTACACTTCGCAGATCCAGGCTCTTTTGCAGGAGGAGGAAAACCTTGCCAGACTGGGAGGTGATAATTTTGTTGCCCTGGTCCGGACAGAGAATACGGATGCGTTTATTCGGGAGCTGCAGGAAATGAAGGTGTTCTTCAGCAATAAACTAAAATCCCAAACCTTTATCTTCGGTGCGACGATCGGTGTCAGCCGTCTTGAAAAGGTTCTTACTGTAAGAGAGGTTATGTCGAGAGCAAGCATTGCCTATCAGGAGGCAAGAAGTTGTGGTGTGGGCGGCGTTGTCTGGTATTCCGATCAGATCTATCAGGAAATGATGGAACGCCAGAATGTGATCTCCAATTTTGCTTCTATTATGGAGCAGGGTGGCTTTGTTGTATATTATCAGCCCAAGGTAGACAGCCGTACCGACAGAATCTGTGGCGCGGAAGCACTTGTCCGCTGGGTGCAGGACGGAAAGCTGGTGCCGCCGGTTAAGTTCATTCCGCAATTAGAGCAGGAGGGAAGCATCTGCAGGCTGGATTATTATGTGCTTGAGCAGGTCTGCCGCCTGATCAAGTCAAGAGAAGAACGAGGGGAAGAGAACGTATGCATCTCTGTCAATTTCTCGCGGAAGCATCTGGAAGAGGTGGATTTTGTAGAGCATGTTATCCGGGTGATTGACCATTTTGGCATTTCGCATCATTATATTGAGGTGGAACTCACAGAGAGTGAGGATTTCCAGCAGTATGGGATCATGTCGGGGATTGTGGAAGGCTTTAAAAAATATGGGATCCATACCGCTATTGATGATTTCGGAACCGGATTTTCTTCATTGAATATGTTGAAGAAGGTAGACTTAGATATTGTAAAGATTGACAAGTCCTTTATTCCGTTGGAGGAGGAGTATGCCGGCAAAGACAAAGATATGATGATGCTGTGGAGCATTGTCGAGCTTTTGCACCAGCTTGGAAAGGAAATGGTTGCAGAGGGCGTAGAGACAAAGCAGCAGCTCGACTATCTTGAAAAGGTGGGGTGCCATATCATTCAGGGATATGTCTTTGACAAGCCTCTGCCGCAGAAGGACTTTGAAGAACGTCTTTTGCGGCAATACCAATAGAAAAGAGATAATATCCGCGGAATGAGACAAACAACAAAAAGTCTTGTAACTATAACATATTTGGAAAAAGCATGGTTACCGGGCTGGATGCTGGCGTCCTTCCGTATCGATTTCGGTGCTGTCCGGATAGATCAGTTGCGAGATAGGGACAAACTCATAGCCTTTTTCCTGCAATGTTGTGATCAGTGTGTCCAGTGCGTCTGCTGTATACTTTGCACCGTTATGGCACAGAATGATGGAACCGTTGCCAAGATGCTTGTGCTCACAGACCGTTTTAATGATGGAATCGATTCCGTAATCCTTCCAGTCCAAGCTGTCTACATCCCATTGGATCGCGTGATAGCCGCATTCCTCCGTGGCGGTGATCAGCGTATCATTATAATCACCATAAGGCGGACGGAAAAGTATCATTTCTTTACCGGTAATCTCCTTTACCTTGTCATGGACGGACTGGATCTCCTGCTTACATTCTTCCAGAGAAAGCTTTGACATCTGCTTATGATTCTGGCTATGATTACCGAGGTCATGCCCGTGTCCGGCAATCATTTTGACGTCATCCGGGTAAGACTCCACCCAGCCGCCTGTCATAAAGAAGGTGACATGAACCTTATGCTTATCCAAAATATCCATGATCTTTTTCGTGTCTTCGTTCCCCCATGCGGCATCAAATGAGAGCGCAATCTTCTTATCAGAAGTGTCTACGCAATATATAGGAAGTTTTTTGCTGCTTTTACTGTAAGTGGCAGAAGGAGCCGGTGAAGCGGAGATGTTCTGCGAGGTTGTCATAGCTTCTTTTTTTAATTTAGTCTGTCCATATGCAATTGAGATTCCGGAGATCAGGATCACAGACAATACGAAAAGACTACATTGAAGAAGCGATCCCTGTTCCAAAGATGAAATAAACTGTTTCATGGCAGTATCCTTTCACATCATATAAGGAGCGATGCAATATGCTTATTTACAGAGTATGCGTGGTGACTTTGTCCTATGATATCAGGGCAGAAAACAGAAGAAAAACAAAAAAATAAAAAAAATTCAAAAAAGGTGTTGACAAAAGTCGAAACGCGTGGTAAATTATATATCGTTGTCGCGCAAGACAAGCGAACAACAGACAAGCGGGAACGCTTGAGAGAAGCTTGATAATTGAACAGTAAAACAACCCTGAA